>CDYQ01025044.1_pt1 | contig 17020 bp, 14 predicted proteins | sample 557451 | NCBI WGS metagenome assembly CDYQ01 (sample SAMEA3182059, study PRJEB8094) | gut metagenome | biome: human; feature: gut; material: Stool; isolation source: human stools | place: Canada | collected 2012-11-26
GTGACAGTTCGTCCTCCAGGTTCGATAAACTTATCTGCTTATTCATACTTTTATTATACCATTTTTTATTTTACTATGCAACTAGTTTGTTTACTAATCGTGCTTAATTTCTAATTTGTGGACTTTGTGCGGTGTTGCCTTAGATGTTTGGCTAGTTCGCCAACTGTATCGGTGTTGATGATCAATCCCTCAGTGCGAGCATCGAGAATAGCGCCAAGGAAAGAACGGATAATCATTGGATTATTTGATGTATTACGTTCAAGGATGTGCATAATATAGTCAGAATTCTCGCACACAAATTTTGTAAGCTCATATGGGTCATTCCTTGTTTGGTCATATGTAAGACGACCAATCCACCACAAACGGGATATGGCATTTCTTGTTAAGGACCGTCTAGAACCATATCCAAAGAAGAAATGCTGCAATATATTAGCGGATGTTGGCTTCTTGCATATTTCCCATCTATACTGAACATATTTCCAAAAAGCGCCTAAACAAAGACCCGCCCATAAACGTTCATCCGATGCTTGCGAATCGGACAAAAATTTAAGGTTTTCATAAACTTTTTGTGCATTTGTTGCCTCTGTTACAAACGGTTTTTCGGAGGTCATATCCAATATGAAGTCCGGTATTTCTCCGTATTTGCTCTCTATAAACAACCTATTGTCAAATTCACTTTCCAGCCAAGCAGATGAATCCAACTTAAAGTTATCTGTCCAAGCGCCTAGGTTTGATTTTATTGTATCGAGGTTGTCATAGCTTATAAACTGTAACTTCATTCATTATCGCCTCCTGTTACACCAAAACTACTTGTGAGCATATGGAATGCATCGGAAATCGGATCATTAATAAGTGCCTGTGCGAGCTCAAGTGTATTACGGTAGTTAAAATCCGTATTTTCAATATCACAGTCAAATTGAGAAAGTAGTGCTTTTTTGATTGTTCTATACCAAAGATTATCCTGATTCTCTTTTCTTTCTTCTATTGATAAATTTTTTATATCAGAAAGAACATATGTTAGAGCTGGAACGATAGTCAGAGCATTCAAGATTGGCTGAGCTTGTGGTGTGTTATTTAGAGATTTATAGCTGTAATAGTCATCAAGAGGTAACTTGATGACTATTTTTCTTCCAGAATAATCAACCAACATTTGTTTACAAGTTGCATCTGCATTTCGTATGATGCTAAATATTGACGGCATATTCGCCAAGTCATCAATATCCTTGCTTATATCAGCAGTTACCATACGCCCAACCGCCATAACGCATCCAGTTTCAATGCTGAAAGCTTGACCTTGATAATCGCTGTGAAACTCCTGAGAAGAATATGCAGGTATATCCTCTACAGCAACAACAAATGGGCAAATTTGAAGCTTGCCACGTATTAACTTATTCGAAAGCAGGTAACAATCATCAACTTTGTCAGTGATAAGTACATGTCGAAATCCGGTCTGTGAACATTCCATATGATATACATATTTTGCTTTTCCCTGCTGAATAAGATTTTTAAGAGATGTGCTTGTAAGTATAGCCAAGAAATGTGCTTTAATGTTATACCCCTCTTTGGTAAGGTCTATATTTACCTCGTAGCTCCCCAACTTATAATCATCAGAATACTCTGCCAAAACCGGGTAAGGGTATAGTTTATATTTTATTTCCATATGCCTTCATCTCCATCGAACAATAGTCATGATAATCCAGCTGAACCTTCAATTTAATAGGAATTCCTTCTGTAAAAGACAACCCCATAATACGATTACCTTTATAAGTCACGTTGGGGAAATCGTCACATTTAGCGCTGATAATGTTGGCACTATAATTTTGAGATTCTGCAGACATAAACAGATCCAAAACTCCGTTTGCTGCTGTTACTACCGGGATAAAAGTCACAACATATTGACCTTTATTTTTGTCGGTGCAAACAATACGACTTTTAGTTGATGCAATCGAGGAAAGGGACTTCCTGTGCTCAATGAGTTCATCTCCACTACCTGTTCCCGGTCCATGACCTCCACCGCCATTACCATTACGACCTTGGTTATCCCCATCACGACCGCCTTCACCAGGAATGTCATCTACAATGATATTACCATTTGGATCATCAACTTCGGTAGCTCCATCATCTGTAGACTGAAAACTAGACGGTTTGGGAATACAAGGAGACTGATGAAACTCAATGTTTTTTATTGCATCGTTAAGATCTTCCGCCTTTTCATCTTCTTTTTTCTCTTCTTCCTGCTCTGCTGAGAGAAATTCTCCCACCGATGGATCAAGAGCTTCTTCGCTATCGTCATTTTTGAGTTCGTCCAGCTTCTCTTTTATAAATCTGGTTAAGCTAGAAAGTAATTGCCGGGCTTGTGATTTATTCTCTGCGCGCTCAATTTCCCATTCCAAATGCTGAGGATTTTCCAAGTTACGAAGGTAGCCATTAAGCTCATCGCCTTCGATATACAATACTCCAGCAAAAGGAATTAGACCATTAATATTACCTTTGTCCTTTATCTTCATTCCCGTCTGCCGAACCATAGCCACACGCCTATGCATATCAGGCATTATCATTAATCTGAGTGAGATTTTTCCACACATACCAGTATCACAGATTTCCTTGGTAAACAAAGGAGAAATCTTTTCATTAGCTACAAGCACTTGATAATACTCATCTGCGTGTTCTTCGAAATACGCTTTGTGCGACTTTATAAGTTGTGGTAGCGTTGCCTTGCTTACCTCGATATCAGCCACATTCACGATTAGATTCCCGGTATATATAGTATATAGAAAACCATCCAGAATGGAAGCAACCATCTTATGCTTCCATTCAGTTTCTCCATTAAAACCAAGAATGAAGATATCAGTTCCGGAATCATGTTTGTCACGAAGAAATACAGGATCTAGCGAAAACTGCTCCGGTACAGGGGTATTTTTGTCATTTCCATAGAATCCTGTTCCCTGTGTTATCTCGCCGTCCTTGTTTTTAAATGACGTCAATCTAGAAACACCTTGATACGCACAGACGCCAGTTTCATCGGCCGTGCTATAGAAAACAGTTCTAAAGTTAGAACAAGAATATGGAGCGAATTTGCCAATTCCAAAAGAACCTCCATTTGTACCACTCTTGTCGGATGCACCTGTCGACTTGGTTAGATTGCTCCAAGCGGAATTATACTCATCAGTTGAACCAGTGAGTCCAGTTGTATTGAAATCACTAATTCTGAGGCACATTATCTTTGAAGCCTCAGCAGTAGAAATGGCATTTTCAAAGAACTTTTTTGCCTTTGAGGATTTTTGCAATGACCAAAAATCAAGCGATCGCTTGAAAGCATCTTTGAGATTGATAAAATCAGGAATGTCATTGGGGTTAATCTCGAAAGGTACAAATTCAATTCTAGTAGGTTGGCCATTTTTCAAACTTGCATCAATGGAATTTTGACAAATTTCACGTGCCAAAGACTTCATTGGCGTTCCATTAAACGTTTCTACTCCTGAATCAGCAATGCCAAAAATCTGTCCAAAATTATTGGATGGAAAGTTCCAACACACGGTGGATTGCGTATTCAAATGAAATTGTGACATAAAGCATTATCCTCCTTTTTACTACCTCAGAGTAAATTTTGTGCTTTTGGTGGACTCGATTTTAGAAAACTTTTTCTTGGCTTCACGAACTTCAGCTTCAATAGCACTAAATATTTGGTCAACATCTTGTTGGGTATATTCATAAGCAGAAGCATTAGAGCAGTTACCAAGGAGTTGCAATGTATCTATAATTTTATTTGTTCTAGCCTCAGCCAGACGAACAAATTTATCCCGTTTTGTCTCATTTATTTTTTCTTTCATGTTTTTTACCTCCATCTTTTTAAGATTATTCTATCACATATTCTGCTATTTGTCAATAATATTTTGAAAATATTTTGTACATTTTCAAAATACTATTCATATTTGTGCGAATAGATATGGCGAAATGATTCGAATTACTGCTTTAAAATAACATTGATGAATGCATTGTGTATACACAGTAATGAGTAATTGTAATCAAATATGATGATTCTATCACATTTATTCTTTAAAATTTAACCAGTGGTAGTCCCCTTAGTAGCAAAAAGCAGAGCTGAAATCTGCACGTTCATGCGCATAAATTATTAATTTTTATTCCATAAACAACAGGGAAGGCAACTTGCTTTCCCTGTTGTTTATGCTGAATCGGACTTTATTTCATGCCATTATTCAGCAGTTAGTTAGCAGAATTCATACTGCAATATGTAAATATATGGTGTTTTTACTACCATAAAAAAACTCCAAAATCACGCTTTTGGAGTTTCACAGTATCTTTTCAAAAATCAATCGGTAGTAGTATTTTAGTAGTAAAAGGTTTGCACAGCCACCACATCTTGCAACGATTTGCCGCTAAAAAGCCACTCAGAATATTGACACTTTACTGTTGCCGTGGCAGACGAATAGTATCTTGTACATTTCCGAGTTCCTTTCAATCATATTACAGTTTATTATAGCACAGATTTCCGGATTTGCATAGTATAATAGCGTAAACAGGAACTTTTTTCAGAAACGATATTGACTTGTGAGCCGATGTGGAATATAATATTATCAGGTGCTCAGTGCACATTATTACAAAGTGAGGAATCAATAATGATCTACGAAAGTATTCAGAAGCTCATTAAATATGCAGAAAGAAACGGACTCATAACCGCAGACGACGAGTATGTAGTGCGCAATCAGCTCATGGAGATACTCCAGCTCAGCGACTGGGAGGAAAACAATGCCGACGACAGAAATGCGTCCGTGGAGTCTCTGCTGGAGCCGATCATTTCCTACGCCGTCGAAAAGGGACTGATCCAGGACACTGCAGTTTACAGAGATCTTTTCGATACAAAGATCATGGGAGTGTTCACGCCGTTCCCGCACGAGGTCAACGCAGAGTTCCAGCGCCGCCTGGCGGTAAGCCCGAAGGAGGCGACCGACTGGTACTACGATTTCAGCAAGAAGCTGAACTACGTCCGCGCTGAGCGTATCGCCAGGGATATGAAGTGGACGTACGATTCCGAATACGGCGTGCTCGACATCACTATCAACCGTTCCAAGCCCGAGAAGGATCCCCGGGATATCGCCGCCGCCAAGACCCAGAAGGCTTCCAAGTACCCCAAGTGCCAGCTCTGTGCTGAGAATATGGGCTTCGCAGGCCATCTGACCCACCCGGCGCGCCAGAACCTCCGCCCCGTAAAGGTCGAGATGAACGGCTCCGAGTGGTTCCTCCAGTATTCCCCCTATGGATATTACAACGAGCACTGTATAGTGTTCAATAAGAACCACGTCCCCATGGTGATCGACGACAGCGTTTTCGACAAGCTGTTTGATTTCATTGAGCAGTTCCCGCACTATATGCTGGGCTCCAACGCCGATCTTCCGATCGTCGGCGGTTCGATACTCACCCATGAGCATTTCCAGGGCGGACGCTACACCTTCCCGATGGCGAGGGCTTCTGTTGAAAAGCCGTTCCTGCTGAGCAATCACCCTGATGTCAGCGCTGGTATCGTCAAGTGGCCGATGTCCGTTATCAGGCTGTCGTCCTATAACCGCGCTTCGCTTTCCGCAGCGTGCGCAGAGGTGCTTAAAAAGTGGAGAGCCTACACCGACGAGCAGACCGGTATCTTCGCGCAGACTGACGGAGTTCCCCACAACACGATAACTCCTATCGCGAGAATGAACGGCTCCCAGTATGAATGCGACCTCGTTCTCCGCAACAACATAACCTCCGAGGACCGCCCGCTCGGTATTTTCCACCCGGCTCCTGCGCTCCACCACATCAAGAAGGAAAACATCGGACTTATCGAGGTAATGGGTCTGGCGGTGCTTCCCGCAAGACTTGCGACCGAGCTTTCCATACTCAGGGACGCTATGCTCTCCGGCGCGGATATCGCGGCTGACGAGCGTATCGCCTCCCACGCCGACTGGGCTAAGGAGGTCCTCGCGGCACACCCCGAATTCAACGCCGACAACGCAATGGACATCATTCACGCCGAGGTCGGAAAGGTATTCGGCCAGGTCCTTGAGGACGCAGGTGTGTTCAAACGCACCGAAAGCGGCAAGGAAGCATTTAAGCGCTTCGTTTCCACGCTCTGATAAATATTGCAGGACTCCCCCGGCACCGGCTGAGGGGAGTTTTTATTTCAGCGCTTTTCCCCCGGCTCAGGCGGGAGAAATCCGTACAGCTCCGCGTAGCTGTCGAGTTCCTCGCCGTCCTCGGGCATTGAGGGTATAAGCCCGGTGCAGTCCCCGGCGCTGCCGGAGTTCATGAGCGGGTCCTGAAGCTGCTGCGCCTGCTCCGGGTCGGTCTCGGGAGGATAGGGATAGTTTTCCACATTAACACTTCCTTTCGCTGATATTATCTGCTTTTCTGAACGAAAAATTAACGGAAAATGCTGCAAAGGACATCTTCAGCATGTTTTATTTAAAGTTTTCAGTTGACAAATCCGCAGGGATATTGTATAATATAAGATGAGTTTTTATATTCAGCAATGAACTTTTTTACAGAAGGGAATATACAATAAAATGGGTTTATTCAAATCACTGTTCGGCACCTATTCAACAAAAGAGCTGAAGAGGATCGAGCCGATAAAGAACGCGGTACTGGCGCTTGAGGACAAGTACGCCAAGATGAGCGAGCAGGAGCTGAAGTCCCAGACCGGGATTTTAAAGGACAGGCTCGCAGCCGGCGAGACCCTCGACGATATCCTGCCGGACGCTTTCGCGGTCTGCCGCGAGGCTTCCACAAGAGTTATCGGCATACGCCACTACCCCGTACAGATCATAGGCGGTATCGTGCTCCATCAGGGACGTATCGCCGAGATGAAGACCGGTGAAGGTAAGACCTTCGTTGCCGCTCTGCCGTCCTACCTGAACGGTCTGACAGGCAAGGGCGTTCACATCGTAACCGTCAACGACTACCTCGCAAAGCGCGACAGCGAGCTGATGGCAAAGGTACACAGATACCTCGGTCTTACCGTCGGACTTATCGCCCACGATATGGACAACGACGCCCGCCGCGCCGCTTACGCATGCGATATCACATATGCGACCAACAACGAGCTGGGCTTCGACTACCTGCGCGACAATATGTGCATGTACAAGAAGGACAAGGTACAGCGCGAACCTAACTTCGCCATCGTCGACGAGGTGGACTCCATACTCATTGACGAGGCGAGAACTCCTCTGATAATTTCCGGCCGCGGCGACAAGTCCACAGACCTCTACGAAAAGGCTGACAAATTCGCCAAGACCCTCACCATGAACAAGGTAGCAGAGCTTGACGACAAGGAGGACTACGAAGCAAAGTTCGACGGCGATTACCTTATCGACGAGAAGGCAAAGACCTGCAACCTGCTTCCCAACGGCGTTGCAAAGGCTGAGAAGTACTTCGGCGTTGAGAACCTGATGGATCCTGAGAACACCACTCTGCTCCACCACATCAACCAGGCTATCCGTGCAAACGGTATCATGAAGCTTGATATCGACTATGTTATCAAGGACGGCGAGATCGTTATCGTTGACGAATTCACCGGCCGTCTGATGTTCGGACGCCGCTACAACGACGGTCTGCACCAGGCTATCGAGGCGAAGGAAGGCGTAAAGGTAAACCGCGAGAGCAAGACCCTCGCCACCATCACATTCCAGAACTTCTTCCGCCTGTACGACAAGCTGTCCGGTATGACCGGTACAGCTATGACCGAGGAATCCGAGTTCCGCCAGATCTACAGTCTGGACGTTATCGAGATCCCTACTAACAAGCCGGTTATCCGTATCGACAACCACGATCAGATCTACAAGAACGAGCGCGGAAAGTTCAAGGCGGTCTGCGACCAGGTCGAAGCATGCCACAAGAAGGGGCAGCCGGTGCTGGTAGGTACTGTCACGATCGAGAAGTCCGAGCTGGTTTCCAAGCTGCTCAAGGCGCGCGGTATCAAGCACCAGGTGCTCAACGCAAAGAACCACGAGCGCGAGGCTGAGATAGTTGCTCAGGCAGGCAAGAAGGGCGCCGTTACCATCGCCACCAACATGGCTGGCCGTGGTACGGATATAAAGCTCGGCGGTAACGCAGAGTACCTCGCTATTCACGAAATGAGAAAGCTCGAATATTCCGAGGAGCTTATCCAGGAAGCTACCGGCTATGCCGAGACCGATAACGAGGAGATCCTCGAAGCAAGAGCAAAGTATCAGGAGCTGAACAAGAAGTTCGAGGCTCAGATCAAGCCCGAGGCCGAGGAAGTACGCGCAGCAGGCGGTCTGTTCATCATCGGCACCGAGCGCCACGAGTCACGCCGTATCGACAATCAGCTCCGCGGCCGTGCAGGTCGTCAGGGCGACCCTGGCGAGAGCCGTTTCTACATCTCCCTTGAGGACGACCTCATGAGACTGTTCGGCGGCGACAGAGTTCAGAAGTTCATGGAGACCATGAATTTCGACGAGGATCAGCCTATCGAGGCTTCGTTCCTTTCCAGCGCTATCGAGTCCGCGCAGAAGAAGATAGAGGGCAGAAACTTCTCCATCAGAAAGAACGTCCTCGACTTCGACGACGTTATGTCCCAGCAGCGTATGACTATCTATTCTCAGCGCAACAAGGTGCTTAACGGCGAGGATATCAGCAAGAACATCATCGACATGATGAACACCTCCATCGACGAGGCTGTCAACATGTACTGCTCTGATACAGTCGCTGAGAACTGGAACCTCGACGGTCTGCGTTCTCACTTCCTGAACCTGTACGTTATGGACACCGACCTCCACTACACCACTGAGGAGCTCAACGAGCTTGACAAGAAGGATATCTCCAACTTCCTCAAGGAAAGAGGAATGCTCATCTACAAGACCCGCGAGGCTGACATGGGCGCAGAAACAATGCGCGAGGTAGAGCGCGTATGCCTGCTCAAGACCGTTGACCGCCACTGGATGGATCACATCGACGCGATGGAGGAACTCAAGCGCGGTATTTACCTCAGAAGCTACGGTCAGAAGGATCCTGTAGTAGAGTACCGTTTCGAGGGCTTCGCGATGTTCGACGAGATGATTGCGGCGATCCGCGAGGAGACTGTAAGAATGGTGCTGACCGTTCCGGTAAGAGTACAGCGCCCTCCGCAGCGCGAGCAGGTGATGAAGCCTGACGCTCCGAACGCCGGCGCACAGACTCCCTACAAGAACAAGGGCGAGAAGATCGGCAGAAACGACCCCTGCCCCTGCGGAAGCGGCAAGAAGTACAAGAACTGCTGCGGCAAGGACGAATAAAATTAAAGCGATAAGCGCCTATCTGCGTCGTCACGATGACATGGGCAGGCTTTAAGCCTAGCCCATGTCATCGTTCCTAGCATCTAGGCACTTCTCGCTTTAATTTCGGGTGTCTGAATTTTAAGGCAATTTAAGGCACCATAATTCAAAAACGAGCGGAGCGCACCTTAAATTCGCACTCTGCTTGACATAGTATAGGAATTTGATGGGTAGAACATTAAATCAAGACAAGAGGTACAAGAGCATGAAAAGAGAAGAATTTGTACAGGAACTGACCGGACACATAATCCCGTTCTGGAACAAGCTCCGCGATGATGAGAACGGCGGTTTCACCGGATTCATGGACAGCGCGCTTAATGTCGACAAGAAGGGCGAAAAGGGCGTTATCCTGCACTCCCGCATTCTGTGGTTCTATTCCAACGCGTATATGGAGCTGAAGGATCCCGCGCTGCTGGACATGGCAAAGCACGCGTATGAGTTCCTGACCCAAAAGTGCGTCGACAAGGAATACGGCGGCGTTTACTGGAGCATGAACTACGACGGCACCGTAAAGGACGATTTTAAGCACAGCTACTGCCAGGCGTTCTTTATCTATGCGCTTTCCAGCTACTACCGCGCAAGCGGCGACAAGAACGCGCTGAAGCTCGCATACGAGATAATGGATCTTGTCGAGAAGTACGCTACAGACGACGTTGCTTACCTCGAAACAATGGCGCGCGACTGGAAGAGCGAGCTCCAGAACGACGAGCTTTCCGAGAACGGTCTGATGGCTGACAAGACCATGAACACCACTCTCCACCTGATGGAAGCTTACACCGAGCTGTACCTCGCAGACCACAGCCCGAAGGTTCTCGACCGCCTCAAGTTCCAGCTGGACCTTACATACGACAAGATCTACGACAAGGAAGGTCATAAGCTCCTGGTATTCTTCGACAGAAACATGGACGTTATCGGCGATATCCACTCCTACGGGCACGACATCGAGGCTACCTGGCTCATCGACCGCGCATGCGAAGTTATCGGCGACCCGGCTATAACCGCGAAGTTCGCTGAGATGAACAAGGCTATCGTTAAGAACATCGCTGATATCGCATACGATAAGGCCTCCGGCTCCCTGCTCAACGAGCGCGACAAGGACAAGATCAACACCTGGCGTATCTGGTGGGTACAGGCGGAAACCGTTATCGGCTTCATGAACGCTTACCAGAAGCACTACGGCGGCAAGGAGTATTTCGAGATCTCCTCCAGCGTGTGGAAATTCATTCAGGAGCACATCATCGACAAGCGCCCCGGCGGCGAGTGGCATTCCCAGATAGATGACAACTGGAAGCCCGCTGATTTCAAGCCGATGGTCGATCCGTGGAAGTGTCCCTATCACAACGGCAGAATGTGCATGGAAATGATGCGCAGACTCGCTGAAAATGCTTAAAATGCAGAGAGCGTAAACGGCTGACAACCTGACGAACTGATTACCTGAGAGGTTCCATATGAAAAAGACTGCTGCGGCACTGCTTGCTGCAATAACACTGTTAACAGGCTGCTCACGCGGAGACGCCAGCGGCGAGATACAGCTACCGATATACGGAGCTTCGGCGGTACAGTATGAAATAGCCGAAGCCAAATACATGGATCTGTCCGAAACGCAGAGCATCGGCGTTACTATCGGATATCCGTATGCCGTTTATCTTACCTACCCCGGAGACGCGCTGGTGAAGTCGTTCAACGCGCTCAAGGGCAGAACAGTGACAAAGGGCGAGGTACTGGCGGAGCTTGATTCCTCTGACCTAGACTACGATATCAGCAATCAGCAGACTATAGTCAATGCGGCATACCAGTCATCGCTGTCGGGGAGCCGCGCTGATCAGCTCCAGTACGAGATAGAGCAGCTAAAGCTGGACAAAATGCTCGAGGAAAAGGAATCCTACACGATAAAGGCTCCATTTGACGGGATAATCACCCTTACAAAGGCGGTCACTGAAGGCTCCACGGTGACTGAAGGCGCGGTCTGCTGCGCAGTTTCCGAGATCAGCAAGACCGAAGTCTATCTCGACGGCGGCGGAGCTTCTCAGTTCCGGTTCGGGCAGAAGGTTCAGGTCAGGATAGATACCACTATGTATGATGCAACGGTCGTTCAGGCTCCCGACGCCGCACCGTCCGAGGCCTCCGGAAGCGCTGCCAAGCGTACGGTTTTCCAGCTTGACAACAACGCAATGGAGCAGGTCCTGACCGACTCGGCTATGGCTGTTTCGGCGGGATGGGCTACGGTGTTCGTAACTTCCGAACGAAAGAACGTGCTTGCTGTTCCGGATTCAGCGGTCAAATCCTCGGGTACCGAGAATTATGTCACGCTGGTGGACGGCGAGGAACGTTTCAAGCTGAAAGTTACTATAGGCGCAAGCCTTGGCGGCTACACCGAAATCCTCGATGGTATCTCCGCCGGAGATACCGTAATGGCAGAGGGCAGCGGCGAATTCACGGACGCTGAAAAATCTCCGGACGACCAGCAGTTCAACGGCGAACCTCCGAAAGAATGGGGAGCCTGAACGCTTGACAAATCGGCAGCCGTGTGATATAATCATATCGAAATAAATCAAATCTGCCACCGGGTAGAGAATGCAATTATGAAGCATTCGCGCGTATCGTTAGGTCTTTGAAGATACGCACGGGTGCTTTTTTGTTTGGAGGACCTGGAAAACTATGAAATACCTTGTAAATTACTTTTCAAAAGGCGAGCTTGCGCTGTGGGCGGGCTCGGTGACTGCAGTGCTGGCGGCGTTCCTGATGTTCGACCGCAGCAGTTGGATAACGCTTCTGGCTTCGCTGATCGGGGTGACGTCGCTGATATTCGCAGCTAAAGGACACCCGGCGGCTCAGGCGATGGCGATAGTTTTTGCGCTGCTGTACGGCGCGATCTCCTGGGGATTCGCGTATTACGGCGAGATGATAACCTACCTCGGAATGTCAATGCCGATGGCGGTGTTTTCGCTGGTATCCTGGCTGAGACACCCATCCGACAAGAAAGACGAGGTGAAGGTCAATCATCTCAAGGCTCCGGAATTCGTGTTCATGGCATTTTTGACTATAGCGGTCACGATAGCGTTCTACTTTATCCTGAAGTATTTCAATACCGCCAACCTGATCCCAAGCACGATTTCAGTAACTACCAGCTTTGCAGCGGTATATTTTGTATTCCGGCGCAGCCAGCTCTATGCTGTGGCTTATGCGGCAAACGACGTTATTCTTGTGGTGCTCTGGCTGATGGCTGCGGCTGACGATATTAAGTATATTTCGGTGGCAGTGTGCTTTATGGCGTTCCTTGTCAACGACATTTACGGGTTCATCAATTGGCGCAAAATGGCGAAGGCTCAGGCTGAAAGGCAGGCAGGTTCCTGTTGAATATTTGTGTGGCTGTATTTTACAGCCACTTTTTATTCAATCCCGCCTTTGGCGGCCAGTTAAGATGGACCGAGTACGAACTTGTCGCGTTTTTGGAGATTATAAACTATAATTTAGCGGTGTAGAGTGCTTCCGAAACAGTCCACCGGACTGTTTCGGAGGATAGTCATGACTAGATTTTATATATTGCTTGTGGGGGAAAACTCTTGTTTTCCCCCACACCCCTTTAGCGCTTTTGAACGTTTTGACTGCGCGCCGGCGCGCAGAGTACCGCACTTCGTGCGGAGTGTTTCGCCTGACGGCGACGAGGGCTCTGCCCTCGACTCGCAAGGGGGACGCGTCCCCCTTGACTCCCGATTTGGGGTTGCAGTAAGCGGAACACTCGCCGCTAAATTATAGTTTTCTCTCACAAGCAGCGTTTCGCCTACAAACACCAATTTATCTAACAATACATCGCCCGAATTTCTACTCACTCGAATTACTCAAAAATTCACAACATCATAGAATAAACCACAAAGCACGGTGCAAACTACCCATGAAAAGGAGTGATCACCATGCCGATCAAAATTGAAGAACTCTGCCGCTACTTCCGTGTGGGCGGCAGCACTGTAAGGGCGCTGGACGGCGTATCCCTTAACATAGACGACGGAGAATACGTCACCATCTGCGGAGCCAGCGGCAGCGGCAAATCTACACTGATGAACATACTCGGCTGTCTCGACGTCCCCACCTCCGGAAGGTATCTTCTCGACGGAGAGAACGTCACCTCGCTTGCCGACGACAAGCTCAGCCATATCCGCGGCAGCAAGATAGGCTTTGTGTTCCAGAGTTTTAACCTGATACCCTACCTGACCGCTCAGGAAAACGTCGAGCTTCCGCTTATGTACCGCGGAATCCCGCGCAGACAGCGCCGCGAAGCAGCCCGGGAAGCTCTAGAACAGGTCGGGCTTCTTAACCGCGCGGATCACCGTCCCTGTGAAATGAGCGGAGGTCAGCAGCAGCGCACAGCGATTGCCCGGGCAATAGCGGCGCGTCCGTCGATGATACTTGCCGACGAACCTTGCGGAAATCTCGACAGCCGTTCCGGACGTGTGGTCTGCGAGATACTGGAAGCGCTCCACATGTGCGGCAAAACCATCGTCATGATAACCCACGACGAAAACACTGCCAAGCATGCGGAACGCCTTATCCGCATAGCCGATGGTAAAATAGCCTGCGGCTGATTCTCAGATTAATAACATCAACAGACCTCCGCCGAACCCCGCCGCTGTCAGCAGGCTTACCGGAAGTCCCACAAGCGAGGTTATAAGCGCGTTTCTGTCAAACACCCGGTGAGACCTCCTTGCGAGCCTTACCGTAACTTCCCGGTCGGAACGGTACAGCTTTCCCCGCATTACGAATTCAGCGGGAAACACATTGCCGTATTCCGAGCCGTCTATAAGATACACCGCAGATTCGAACCGTTGTCCGCTTTCAAATCTCACAAACCGCGCGGATTTCTTCTCAGAGCGCAGCAGCATTACCCAGCACACCGCAAAGAATACCGCTGTAAACAGCGCCGCAAGCGCTGCCAGACCGGCAATCCCCATTATGATCCAGCCGATGTCAAGGCCGGTCAGCAGCAGTATCAATATTACAAAAATGATCCCGATGATGATTTCCATGCACTCACCCCTGTTAAGTATAGCATATCGTAAATATTTTGTAAATCCCTGCAACGTTTTGCCGCCGAATGCTGTTTTATATGTGTAAGGACATTTTCCTTCAATGCGTTTCTCCTTTTTTGCTGTGCCTTCCCCGGCGCAGCTTCTTTTTTGTTAAAAGCACTTGATTTTTAGGCGAAGATGTGATATAATATTTTAGCTAGGACTGCATGCAGTCTTCGGGACTTCATTATATGACCGCGGGGCTGGAAACAGCCATGAGGAAAGTCCGAGCATCACAGAGCAGGGTAACTGATAACATCAGCCGAGGGCGACCTTAGGGCAAGTGCAACAGAGATATACCGCAGCGAAAGCTGTAAGGGTGGAAAGGCGAGGTAAGAGCTCACCGGGGTGCAGGAGACTGTACCGCCATGTAAACCCTACCCGATGCAACACCGATTGGTGCGGAGAATAACGCGTCTGCTCGGCGCGCTTCGTTAAAAGGTGGCTTGAGCGTAATGGCAACATTGCGCCTAGATAGATGGTCATACACGACAGAACTCGGCTTACCGATGGAGTCCCAGTTATGAAAAATTGCGGAGTTATCCGCTGAATACCAGCGATCCCGGAAGTTTTTCCGGGATTTGCGGTATAATAAACAGATACAGTTTTATTCCATAAAAAGCAATGTCAGGAAGGAGCGCAAATGGATATTCCATCTTACCACCTCAATTTTGTCAACGAGGAATATGACGAAAACGGAATACTGAAAAAGTTCAGCATCAAATATCCGGATAATTTTAACTTTGCTTACGACATCATCGACAAGTACGGTGAAATGGAGCCAGACCGCCGTGCCCTCATGTGGGTGGATCTCCAGGGCAACGAGAAGCTGCTGACCTACGGCGACCTTTCAAAGCTCTCCAACCGCGCGGCTAATATGTTCCGCGGCTGGGGCATAAAGAAAGGCGACAAGGTGATGCTGGTGCTGAAGCGCAACTATCAATACTGGTACGCGATAATCGGATTGATGAAGATTGGCGCTATAGCAATCCCCGCTACCCATATGCTCACAACAAAGGATTTCCATTATCGCTTCCAGGCGGCCGACGTATCCGGCGTGATCGCCACCGCTCACGCCAAAGTCGCCCACTACATTGATGAAGCAGACGAACTTCTCGGCGACCGCAGACTGCGCGTAAAAGCGATAGTGAACGGCACGCACGAGGGCTGGCATGAATTCGACAGCGAGATCGAACAATATCCGGACGTTCTTGAGCGTATCCCCACAAAAGCAAACGATCTGCATCTGCTTTATTTCACGTCCGGAACGACCGGTTATCCCAAGATGGTCGTGCACGATCACACCTATGCTCTCGCGCATATCCAGACCGCAAAGCACTGGCAGAACGTTGACCCGGACGGTCTTCACCTTACCATAAGCGACACCGGATGGGGCAAGGCTGCATGGGGAAAGCTCTACGGGCAGATGACGATGGGTACCTGCGTGTTCGTATATGATTTTGATAAGTTTATCCCTGAAAATATGCTGAAAATAATGGAGAAGTACAAAATAACGACATTCTGCGCTCCTCCCACGATGTTCCGCTTCTTCATCAAGGAAGGACTCGAAAAGTACGACCTCTCCAGCCTGAAGTACTGCACCATAGCCGGCGAAGCGCTCAACCCAGAGGTGTTCAACAAGTGGTATGAGTACACTGGCATAAAGCTGATGGAAGCATTCGGTCAGACTGAATCCACAGCGATACTTGCCAACATTACAGGCATGACACCAAAGCCCGGAAGTATGGGCAGACCCTCACCGCTGTACGATGTCGATCTTGTGGACGCAGACGGAAGTCCGGTTGCAGTCGGCGAAGTCGGGGAAATAGTCGTGCGCGGCGAATACTGCAGCACCCCCGGACTTTTCCGCGGATACTACAACAGCAAGGAGCTGACTGACGAAGCGTGGCACGACGGAATGTACCACACCGGCGACACCGCGTACCGCGACGAGGACGGCTATTACTGGTACGTCAGCCGCAACGACGACGTTATCAAGTCCAGCGGCTACCGCGTAGGGCCGTTCGAGGTAGAGAGCGTGCTGATGATGCACCCCAGCGTACTGGAGTGCGCCGTTACCGGAGTTCCCGATCCGATAAGAGGTCAGCTCGTAAAGGCAACGATAGTGCTTGCACGCGGCTATACAGCGAGCGACGAGCTTGCAGAGGAGCTCAAGGAGTTCGTAAAGCACAACACGGCTCCCTATAAATACCCGCGTTCCATCGAGTTCGTGGAGACGCTCCCCAAGACCATCAGCGGAAAAATCATGCGTGCAGAGATACGCCGCAGAGATCTTCAGAAGTACAAGAAATAGTAAATAGCCACCGGCTACGCCGGTGGCTTTACAGATAACGCCTAAAAGGCTATTTTCTAGCGCGCGTCTAAAGACGCAAGTACGGTCTGACAGGGTCTGAAAAAACAACTGTGTAAACGCGAATAAACCCGAAAAACGTACCAAAGCTAAAAATGCAGCGAAACAGGGCAACGCTGGAGAGCGACCCGACGCGGCTGCAAGATATACGGTGAAGAGCAGCGGAGTCAATTCGCTGCTTTTCATACTTCACCGGTATCTTCCAGCGGATAAACTCCGGGAGCTCGAGGGTGGAACCCTCGAAGTCTGTTAAGCTGCGAATC
>CDYQ01002678.1_pt1 | contig 16494 bp, 23 predicted proteins | sample 557451 | NCBI WGS metagenome assembly CDYQ01 (sample SAMEA3182059, study PRJEB8094) | gut metagenome | biome: human; feature: gut; material: Stool; isolation source: human stools | place: Canada | collected 2012-11-26
GTATCTATTGGGGAGGAAATTGATTGATTAGGCCCCAATCAACTCCTCCTGAATGGAAAATTTCGGCCAGATCCTTTGAAAATTAAGTCTCTAAAGGCCATTGGGAAGAATCAAGCATTTTACAGAGCTTCCTTAAGGCTCAGAGAGGCAAAACAGGGTAATTACTGAGGAGAGATGTATTAATCCACCGTTAGCTAGGGGTCAAGGGTAACTGTAAATATAAAACCGGCCGTTGATGCTTCTTGCATCATTACGACCGGTTTTTAATAAGAGTAATTTGGAGCTGCTTTGTGTGGAGGGCATTAAGCGGCTTCTTTATCCTTAGCTTTTTTCAGATTGTTCATTGCATAGGCAGCACTGTTAACGATTTTTACTTCGCCGTTTTCTACGATAAAGGTTACATTAGAGCGATGACCGTTTTCGATGCCTAAAATCTTCAAAATATGCTTCGGCAGAGTGACCTGTCCGTCGACCCAAACGATCGAATCAGAAGAGAAATTCGCAGACATATTGATCCTCCTTTTAAATTTTTACCTGGTCGACAGATCATTTTTGAAAATCCTTCGACCTAGGAAAATCACCAATTTTCTCAAATTTCTTACCTATGATCTTACCTGTTTTATAGGATATTTTAGATGTAAACCCTAATCTGAGTAAAAGACGAAGTCGTTTTCACGAAGAGAAGAAACAATTGATATCGAAGACTTGAATAAAGGGAAAAGCAGCTTTTCGAAATTTATATTAGAATGCGATCTCTTGGCGGCCCGATGGTGAAATTGGTAGACACAAGGGACTTAAAATCCCTCGGCGCAAGCTGTACCGGTTCAAGTCCGGTTCGGGCCACCACCCCTCATATTAGCAGACCCAACTAAATCCAACTAAAAATAACTAAAAAGCCCCGTCGTTATTGGCTTCCAGCCCATTCCTTTTCTTTATCAATCGGTCAGATTAAACTAAAACCAACTAAATTAAACTAATTTTTGCGGTAGGCAAAAAGGTAGGCAGAAAATGGCTACTAAACTGACCCAGACATTTATTGATAACGTTGAACAGGACGGATATTTTTTTGATGCAAAAATTGAGGGACTATGTTTTAGAAAACGAGGTCCTTCATGCTCCTGGTATTTCCGCAGAACAATAAACGGCAGGAGACGTGAGGTAGGAATCGGATCTACGAAAAAGCTTTCTCTCGTTCAGGCCAGGGCTGAGGCAACAAGATTGAAGGCTCTTTCAGAGTACGAATTTTTACAGCGTTTTGAGAAGAAAGATAAGCAGCAGAAAGTTGATTCGTTGACATTTTCTGAAGTTGCACAACGTTTTGAGGCTTGGAACCTTGAAGTTGGAAAATGGCATGAGCTGGACAAAGGTCATCGTGTTTACAGATCCAGGATGAAAAATCATGTACTGCCGTTTATTGGGAATCTTGAGATCAACTCTATAACGTGCGACAACATCGCAGAGCTAGCGAAAAGAATTCACGATAAACCGGATACGGTTGAAAGAGTTGTTCAGTTAATAAAGAGAATTTTTGACTGGGCGAAAGCAAAGCGCTATTTCAGTCATGACAACCCAGCTGATAAATCCGGTGCATTGAAGTTTTTACTGCCACCAGGCAAACATATTCCTAGAAACAGAGGCGCCGTGAGCGTGAAGGAGTTGCCCGCTTTTATGAAAGAACTTCATGACAACTTCGCAGGCTCGAATGCTAACAGGTGTGCGTTTTTTGCAATTCTCACAGCAACACGCTCACAGACAGCGCGCGAGGCTAAGTGGAGCCAGATAGATTTTGAAAATAAAGTTTGGGATATTCCGCCGTCTCAGCTGAAGATGTCTGAGAATGGGGCGCTGATCGTCCCCCTGGCAGATGAAGTGATTGAATTCTTGAGGCAGATACCAAAAACAAATGATAGGGACCTTATTTTCCCTAATCCTAAAGGGGATGTGATGACTGACACAGCATTTTCTAATGTTGTGAAGGATCTGCCTAGCAAATGGATTGACTGTGAGCAGACACGCTCACGAGAGAAGGAGGTGCGCGCCACGCCTCACGGGATTGCTCGTGCAACATTCAGGACGTGGGCACAAGATGATGAGTTAGGTAACGATCAAAGATTTAGTGATCGTGTTGCAGAGCTCTGTTTGCACCATAAGCCACAGGACGGCTATAACGGTGCATACGAGCGAAATAAATCGTTTCTCAGGCGTCGTGAGATGATGGACGCCTGGGCGAAGTATTGTTTTAGTTTGATCAAGCAATGTTGAAAAACTGTCTGATTTTGCTTTCTTCAAACAGTCTGATCCCATTGACAACCTTGGCGGGTTTTGGAAACCCTACATCCTTTTGAATAAATCCTCGTGATGAGTAATACCCGCCATTGATGTAGTTCTTGATGGTCGAGATCGAGAGGCCGGAAATCTCAGCAATCTCCTTAATTCTGATTAGCCTTGTTTTCATTGTGTCTCTCCTTAGTACCTGGTTTTTCTTCCATCGGCTGGCGAATCGAAAAACTCAACGAGATACTCTGTCCTGTGCTGCTCGAATTTAGCAGTGTATCGGAGCGCGTATTTTTTGCGCGCTTCATCAGCAGTCATTCCTAACAGATTGGCAAACAGGTTATAAATTCCGTTGAGCTTTTCTTCTGAGAATTTGGCATGAGAAAATGCTGTCAAGGTGATAGCCTTGACCCAGCTAGGAATCTCGATTCGCTCGGTGATGTCTTTTAGGCTGATACGTTCATTCATTTTTAGATGATTCCTTGATTCGTTCGAGTTGTCTGTCAGCTTTTTCAGCCATGAGCTTGTCCATCGTTTCCTTGGATTCTTTGTGTTGATTTATGAAGTATTCGACTTGTCGAGAAAGCAGGAGAACATCTGTAAGTTCTCCTGTACCCTTCTCCCTAGCTTCATCGAGTTTCTGGCTTACGATGTCTGGATCAAGTCCTAGCCTGTCGGAGTGATCAAGCAAAAGTCTGTAATAGAGGATCTTTAGGCTTATAGCTGCATATTCTGCGCATTCCTCAGCAAGTTTCACTGCCTGAATATCGAATCCGTATTCTTCGGCAATAGCATGAATTTTTTCCTGTAGATTCATTTATTCCACCAATTAAAAAGACGCTGTCGTAAAAAAACGCCCTATAAATAAGATTGCGGATGATTAACGATGTATCTCATGCCTTCGCCTCTTTATCGTTACGACGTTCAACGACTTCCATAAGGCAGTAATTCGCAAGGTCGAGTAACGTATCGTCGACTTTTTCGTCAGTAACTTGCAGTCGTTCGCCATTCAAAAGAAGCGTCTTAATACGCTCCATCTTGTCCATAAGCCTAACGAGAATCGCGTTAGGTACTTCTCTACGTACTTTCGCGAACGAATCGCCGTAGTCAGCATTTTTGCGGCTATAAATGTCGTTTAACTGATCGCATAACGATTTATGAATTTCAATTTTGTTCATCATTAAGTCATAAAAAAACGCCCCAGCATTAGGGGCGTCTGAAATGTCTTTGATTGAGAATTGCTCGCGTGCGTCCAGGCAACTCGAAAACGTCACGGATTCCGGCCTCAAGTTGCTCCCTGGCAAGCTGTCGTGCTGCAAGGAATTCCCGTGTTGTTCTTTCCGGTGCTACTTCCATCCCTTCCTTGAGAAGGGCCACGCCATCAGAACAAACCTCCTGGATGACTTTCAGCTCCTCAGCTTTCGCGACATAGCCGGAAGTCTTTCCCTCTTTCTTGCGCTCGACAATGGCTGCCAGGGCATACAACGCTTCAATCTGCCGATTAGTGAAATCACGCGCCTCCTGCTCCTGGCCCTTCCACTTGCGGTCAAAAAGCATCATCCCGATCCAATTCAATAAATCTTCAATCTCGTGCATATTCGCATCGCTCGCCCTGCCACTGGGCAGTGTCGTGAACACGACTAAGGCGAGATTGTTGATGATGTCCTTGAGTTCGTTGATTGTCTCTTTCGTGTAGAAGCAGCCATTGAGGACGATTCTTCTCGGCTTGTACTTCTTGCGAGGTTTCTTGTTAGTTGACATGTTGAATCGTTTGATTTATTTGTCAGTGGCATGATTTTAGCGCCCTGCGGATCGCGATCTTGGCTTCTGAGAGCAGTTCCCAGTAGTCGCTTACAAGGCTTTGCACAAGGATGATTTCCAACTCGGAATCTAGCTGACCTTCTGATCTGATTGTCCAAAATCCCTGGTTTGTTTTGTAGAGCGTGCAGACTGTCTCGCCGTCAAACATAACCTTGTACTGCTCATGGTCGTACCACTGAAACTCAACTCTGTTGCTCATGTGCGCTCTCCTGGGTATTGATGACCTCGCCATCCTCAAAATCCTCAACAGATACAGCTTCGATGTTGATCACGTCATCAGGCTCGACCTTCTCGCCAGCTTCTCTCTTGGCATCGGCGTTTGTGATTTCCAGCGCTTCAATCGAGACAGGCAGATATTTGAACAATCGGCGGATGACGGTCTTTTTGGCCATCTCTTCAAAGTAAGTGTTCCAGATATTTTTACTTTTGGCCTTGGCTCGGACGGCCTCGACCTCAGCACGAGACATCACTTCAAATTGATAACCGCCTCCCTGCAAGGTTGCCACAGCGTACACGTATGTAATCGGTTTCTTGATGCGGTCAGCTTCGAGGCTAGGGACGTGATGAATATCCGGTTTTAAACCGAGCTGGAAACTAAAGTCATCTCCTTCACGCACTGCATAGGCATTGAGGGAAAGAACTTGGCCGGATCTGCGCGCAAGGTCGATCATGCCCTTGTAACCGATAATCAACTGACATTGATTCCCGTAAGGCACTAGGTAAGCCTGACCAAGCGCCGATCCTGGTTCTAAACCTAGCTGCGCAGCTTGCATGACCGACCCTAAGAATGATGTCGGTTCAGTGTTCAGCAGTGCTTTGTTTTTGCGTACTTCAGTGGCAGCAATGCGGGCCATACGGTCAGCATTCAAGTGTTTCGGAACCGCTAGCGCTAATTGTTTCTTGAACTGGTCGGAAAGAACTTGCTGCACGATAACAGGGGCTTTCGTTTTGGGTTTTGCTACTGGAGCAGAGGGAGCGCCGACAGCGGCGGCGAGTTGGTCAGATGTAGACATACTATTTGGCCTATAAAAAAGCCCCTCGAATTGAGGGGCGGTGTTTATGAATATAAAAATAAAGCCCTCCGTGGAGGGCGAGAAATTAGTGGATTTGCTTAATAGGGTCGTTTTCCCATCTATCTGCTAGATGTTCTAAGTCTTGATATAACGTTTTTATCTGGGTCTGTTTTCTTAACTCGTAGACGAAGCCGGAAGCTGCCTCCCATGTTTTTAAAACAGAATGACAGCAAAGTTGCTTGTAGAGTTCTTCATCAAAAACTCCGATTCGGATTCCGACCGCAATAAACTCTAATTGGTTAAGAACGGATAGAATGGCGTCCTTTTTCGCACTATCTGGAGAATTTATTTCGTTGGCGAGGCAAGAAGAGTTGTCGCTTTTCAACGCTCTGACTATTTTCGAATCTTTTATGTAATTTGGATCGCTCTTTTGGGCTATTAAGAGATCAATAATCGCTCTTTTTCTGGCTTGTTCCTCTGCTTTTTCGATTGCTTTAACTGAGGATTCTTTGTCGGTTTTCTGTTTGCTGACTGCGACAATTACGGTAATAGCCGAACAAACCACAGTAAGAAACATAAAAACGGATTGAATAACTGGTATCCAATCCGTCCATCTGAGTAATTCAGGATCAGGGTTCATTAACCGTCCCAACCTTCTCTATATTTCATAGTTAGCTCCTTGATAAAGACATTCTATTGCACAGAATCGACTTTAAGAATAAGTGCAAATACTGTTTTCGTTGTGTAAGTGACCTCAAAGTGGTACCTAGTAGTATCAATCTTATTGAAAGATGCTTAAGGCTCCTTTAAGGATTCATTTATTTACAAACAAAAGCAAAAGAATGCAACATCAAGCGCAGACGCGCATTACACGAGTTGAGGATTCCTTGAGGTAGTCGTAGTAGTCATCCAGATGGTCTTCCCGGAAGGAATCCGAATCGAAACGTTTTGAGGTTTGAGTTTTGTAGGTGAGGACTTTCTTGCCATCGAGAGTGAGAATCTCGTTATCCTTCATGCTTATTGCAATCTTGGTTTTGAGCGCGTCCTGCTGCTTCTTGAGTTCCTTAATTTCACCAGCAATACGTGCATACTCACCATAATCAATAGCAAGCTCACCCTGAGCTTCCACAGCTTTTCCGTTACTTTTTCCATATAGCTGAAGTACGTCATCAATGTTGATTGGATCGGGCGGGATTTTCTTCAGAACGTTTTCGTTCCAGAATCGAGAACACTTTTCTTTGATCACTTGGAACACATCCGGACGAGCATCGACCCAGTACATTCGAAAGTCGGAACCTCCGATGAGTACCGCGAGATACATTCCCCTGAGTTTCAAAATCCCGCAGTACCACTGGATCTGAGTTTCGTAGTAAAGCGGGATGACATGTTCGGTTCTTATGTTGTTCTGCTTGATCTCAAGCTCTTGGCTCGGTCCCCAAAGGTCAGCCGAAAAGGCGTTTGCCGTCTTAGCTTCAAAAGCGACATCGGTATTGATGATGCGCTCAACTCCAGTGATGTTGGCATAGCGCTCGATTTCTTCAATATTCATCAGAGGACGAACTTTTTTTGCAATCTCCGGATTGATAATTGCACGGTCGATATTTGCAATCGCCCAGGGAGTTTCCGGATCGGCGAACTGGTGAGAAACCTTCTGAACTTTCTTACCGGTGCGCAGCTGAAATTCTTTTGCGACCGTGTCTTCAAGCACCGTTCCCCAGTACGCAGGCTCGGTCATTCCCTTGTCCTCAGAGAGACCGAGTTTATCGTTCCATACATCCAGGGGCGTCTTCCACGGATTCAAACCGAGAACCGCTGCAACATCAGAACCGCCGATACCTGTACGCCGACCCTCTAACCAGAGGGCTCTTTGTTCGTTAGTCATTTTTTCGGATTCCTATCAATAAAAAAATCTGTAAATAGTGCTGAAAAAGGGGTCTGCGGGAGGATTGGTGTTTTATTGTTTCTCAGGGCTAATTCTTCTTCGCGTCTTTTGCGATACCATTCTTTGCTCTGCGCAACCCTCTTTTCTTTGTTTTTTGCGTAGTACTCGCGCTTCACTTCTCGTTTGCGCTGTTTTTTACGCTCTGCGTCAGTAATTACCGCCATTCGTTTTCCTCCAGATACTCGTCGAAGATCGGCTCGATTTCAGGATGTCGTTCATCCTCGCCAGCTTCAGCAAGCTCGTTGATGTGCTCATCGCAGTACTCTGGGATGTACTTCTCAAAGAACTTTTCGAGCAGCCGCTCATACTCTGCTTCGCGTTTTTCTTCTTGCCAGCTCAGTTGCCACAAATCTCCTGGGCCTGGACACGTGCGATGCGTTATGGACATATTCCGAAATATTGCTGAATCTCTGCTGCATGGCACGCCACGGCAAAGAGTGTTGCGAAAAGGACAAAGGCCATCAGGAGCAACATGACGCTATCGCCGTCCGATGTTTTTGCTGAGAGTAGTTTTTTCATACGGCCTCCAAAAAAAATCCCCGCCGATCTAAAAGGAGAAGTGAAAAATCGGCGGGGTCCCTGAAAATGGTTTTTTTATTTGATGTCTGGGAACATCACATCAATGACATCAAGACATTTGTCAGAGAAAATGTTCTGACTGTGTTCCTTGAACAGTGCTTTGACTTCCGGCTGTGCTCTGTCCAGCGGGACAATGTGATCAAGTTCAAGAAGGACCTCTTTCTGACCGAGCAGGAGCGCCTGGACAACTGCGCGCTCTGCGTATGTCAAAGCACAATTCAGATCAATTGTTGAGCCTCGATCATTTACGATGTCCTGCACGCAATCATTAAGGATCTGTGCCCCCTCTCCTGGCGATAACTTCATGTTTGCTCCTTAATATGTGAAAAAGACCACAATCAAGGATCCCCGTAAGCAAAAAAAATTGGAACTAACAAATATTGGTAAAGCCCCAGGGATCCTCTGCTGTGGTCTTTCAGTTATTTGAAAAAACCTAATAGGTGGAATTCATTCAGAAGCCTCCTGCTGTGGTCTTGTAATAGCGGTGAAGAACCCAAAAAGAGGTTGATGAAAACAGCAGGAGACTTGTGAATGAACTTGTTCAAAAAATGTACAAGTTGCGGTCTTTTTCGTGACGTTACGAAAATGATCAGAGCTCATTGAGAAACCCCCGCGTGTATTTGCGAATTTTGGGTGTTTTGCAGTACATGACCCAGACGCAGGGGTTTCTAAATAAGCTCAAACAGAAGGACACTCCATCCAACCAACCTCAGGAGATCTGCAACTTACCGACTATCTTCAGGAGTGCCCTTGTGTTTGTGAACTGCTATTTTTTCGGCCCTAGTCATGAATGATCGCGCTTACTTTGTCGAATACTCTCTCTAATTATTTTTATCGGAGTATTGACAGGGAGCTGGTTGGATCGTCACACACGCACTTGGAATCTGAGTTCTAGCCACGTGACCTCGTTAGGGTGGAGTTGAACCTGTGTCACTTTCGCTTTCTGCCGTGCCATTTTCGCTTTCGCTAGGCATTGACTGGTGCAATTCACATCGCCACCAGCTTGCTCCCTGCACCTTTCGTTTTACTCAGTGTTTAGGAGCTGGTGTCTTACATGACAATCATCTGTAAGACTTTTTAAAGAACGTTTGATTGTTTAATATCGGTTTACCTAAGTAAAATTCCGATGTTCAAATATTAACCTAAGTAAAATAAAAAGTAAAGTGATTTCCGAGATTTTTTTACTTAGATGTGAATTTAGGTAAAAAAAGACCGCCCGAAGGCGGCCTTAAGAAACCTAAGAAAACTATTTATTAAGCACAGCGTAACTGATCACGTTTAACGGGAAACATGGCTCATAAAGCAACTTGTAAAACAGCTTTTTCATGTTTCCTCAAAGGGTCAAATATCAACTATTTTTAGACTTTTAATAACGCGTCCTAAGATTCGAATTTCGATGTCTGAATCGAGATTTACTTCGATGTCTTTGTATGCTTTATTTGTCGAAAGTAAGGCGATTTTCTTACCGATCAATTTCTGCACACGCTTGATATACGCTTCTCCGTCAACGACAAGTAAATAGATACCATCGCGAAGTGTTTCTCTGTCTGTTATGTCAATAAATACAGCGTCTCCGTCCCTAATTTCAGGCTCCATAGAATCCCCTAGAGCAGTGATGATTTTGATGTCCCTAGGGTTATAGAACGAGAAATTTTTATTAAACCAAGCAGGTGTAACCTCAAGCGTTCTAATTTCCGGAAAATCCTCAAAGTTCATAACACCAAAACCGCATGAGCCGGAGTAATCGACCTGCTGAATAGAAACCATATTAGAGTCCGGCTGAGCTTTTTCGTTCATTGTGCCGATCCCCTTCATTAACCATTCAGGCGTTATTTCTAGGTATGTACAAACGTCGAAAACGTCATCGAATTTTGGTTTTAATACAGCGCCGTCCAGCCATTTTTTGATGCCTGCGGGTGTAATTCCAGTGGCGCGAGAAATATCTGTTTGTGATTTGTCCCTAGCTAACATCGCTTCTCTCAAGCGCTCATTCCACAGTTTCGAAGAATCGTTTCTATACATAACTTTCTCCTTATCTATGAGAATAATTTAACCTAGGTTAAATTAAATTTGTTTTACTTAGGTAAAAATTTAGGTTAATATAGGGCGTATATTTTTAACCTAAGTAAAGAAATGAAAAGGATTGAACAACAGGTTTTTGACGAACTAATGAAAGAGTTCAAGAAGAAAACCGTCATAGCTGAAAAGTTCGGATTAAGTCCATCGGCTATTACAAAGTGGTCGAAAACAGGCGTCCCGAAAGTCAGAATGCCGTATTTCCGCCTAGCTTTCCCGCATTTCAAGGCTTGGAAAAACCTTCATTAAGGAGGCGACATGGCAATTTATAGAAAGATTGACTGCCGAATCTGTAACGATAAAAAGTTTCGAGAATTAAGCGTCGAAGGCAAATTGGCTTGGTACACGATACTAAGTCGACGTGACCTTGCGCCTATCGGTGCTTTTAAGGCGTCGTTTGAGTCGCTTGCTATCGAACAAAGAGGAAACGAATATTTGAATGAAGGGTTACAGAAAGACTTACCGAAAGGCTTTAGTGAAGTCTTTATTCAAGCCTTAAATGAACTCTTATCAAAGGGTTTAATAAAGTACGATTCAGAGTCTTTTTTGATCTACGTACCTAACTTTTTAAAGTACAACTTTCCGGAAAATCCGAATGTAGTTAAGTCATGGAATAGCGCTCTAGATTCATTGCCTGAGTGTGATTTAACTAATCACGTACTTGCGAAATCTGCTGAAATTATTCTTAATTCTCAAAGAGATAGTTTCATTAAAGCGTTACCAAAAGAGTTTAACGAAGCCTATCGTAAAGGCTTTGCGAAAGACTTACCGAAAGGCTTTAGAAAAGGATTCGGAAAGGGTATGCCAAAACAAGAACAAGAACAAGAACAAGAAACATATACACGCACCGAAAAGAGCGAAAAACATCCGGAAGTTCCCGAAAATTTCGCGGGGCGTGAGTGTGAAAAACCAGTTTCTCTAAAAACTGAAGCCAATGGCTACCGATGACATCAAGCAAACGATTCGAGAAGCAGGTATTCCTGCTGGTTCATTTCCTAAACGATCAGAGCTAACGATGGCACTGATGCAGGCAAGAGGAGAAATGGACAAGGCCAAGAAAGCTAAAGGGAAAGGCACTCTGCCTAATAACGTGATGACCACGAAGCCTTTGACGCTGAGTGGCGTCCTGCAAAGCTCAATAACTTGGAAGGTTTCCTAATGTCTCTCAACCTACATGCAATTGTCCGTCAGGCAATAAACGCCAACTATGCTAACGAAACCTTCAAGCTGTATCGATCGGTCGGTCAAAAGAATGTAGGAGGGATTGTCCAAGCGTATTACGCACCAGCAGAGGAGATTCAAGGGAATTTTCAAAGCGAAGGCGATAGCGCGTTGGATCATGCCAACTTAGCCGGACAGAACACCATCATCCGGCGCCTGTATCTCTTCGCATCGAGCGACCAGAAGCAGCGACCTTGGGCAATCTATAGGCCATTAGCGAGGTCGGGAGATTATGTCGAAGACTCCAAGGGAGGCCAGTGGCTGATCACTGCGGTGATTGAAGATTTTTCCGATGCCGGTTGGGAGGCGGTCCGCTGCACACTCCAAACCACGCCTCAGAAGTTGAATATCGCGGAAGATGAAGATGAAAGCACAAAACCTGACCCCGAACATCCGGACAGCAATCCAGGAGTTTCTTGAGATATTTGCAGTTCCGGCTGTGGCGCCGGAAAACATCTTCTACGGGAACCAAAATAATCTAGCTTTGCCTCCTGAAGGAAACGATTACGTCATCTATTCCTACATCTCAAGCGTCCGCCATGGAACGAGTGCTGAGGATTGGGAGAAGGACCAAACCGATGACAATGTTTACCTCTCAACGACTACAGAGGTTTTGGTTCAGGTCGATTGCTACGCCTCGACATTAAACGGCTCGGACGGCATGAATGCGATGCTGAGGGCTCAGGCCTTGGAGACCGTATGCAGGTCTCAGGTCGGCGTGAAGTTCTTCGTTGATAGAGGAATCAGCCTGCTTCATGCGGATGATCCGAGAGACACAACCATTATCGGAGACTCCGATAACTATGTCCGGAGATCCACGCTGATGATTCACCTCAGCATGCAGAGCCAGATCAAGGTGTCGATGGGATTCTTTAGTGCGGTTGATGTGGACCTGAAAAACGTTGATGTGAGCTACCCGCCGAAGGAAAAGCAATGAACGCGCAACTTGCTTTCAAACTTGGGCGTGCATTCAAGCTTGGACTAATGTATGGGCTTGGGAGAACTTACGCAACAAACCCTGGTGATGCTCAGGATGCTGCAAAGTGGATAACGGTGAATGGCACTCATATACCAGTCGGTAAGAATGGCAAACTGGAAGGGAAAGTAGGAAAGAAGGTAGAAAGCCAGCAGTCCTATCCGAAATCGGGGAAAAATCTCATTGAGAGTCCGCCGTCAAAGGATATTCATAGTTACTTGCAAAAGGCCGGAGGTAATCCCGCTAAAGCTATCGTCCTCTATTACGACAATGAACTGCGAGGAGGTTCGGTTAGCACTGAGGTGGAGATATCTGGGAAGAAGCAAACAGTTTCTGTCGTTTTCGATGGCAAAGGGAGAAAGGAATTTAAGAAATTTTCCGGGCACCTACGAGAAATACTAGAGGTTCTTCCTTTTGTTCCAGAAGTAATAGAAAAAGGCTCCTACTTCGGGAGGAAAGAGGCTGTCAACCATACTCCGCAAGTGGCCTTTCATACAAAAATGAAAAACGTAAGGGTTAATGGCATTAAAAAAACAGTGGCTGTCGATATAGGAGAAACGTCAAGCACTGACTTCCATGCGTACAACGTCAACACCGAAGGAAACCGATGGTTTGATAAGAAAAAGGCTTCTTTTGAAATTGAAATGAGAAAAAGAAAAGCCAGAGACGCTGTGCTATTACCGCCACCTAAGGGCTCGGTGAAAGGTTTACACCGGTCAACAGAACAATCTCTAGCTATAGGTGAGATTTTAGAACGGCCCGAAGAGCCGGTCAAGATGTCAGTCCTAAGAATAAGAATTCTATGAAAAAAATAGCCCCGATCAGTTGGTAGCTGAGCGGGGTTTGAGTTAACTGATTGCAAGGGAATCAGTCAATATGAACATTTTACACGACCTAGCGGAGGCCCTAACCATGGTCACTGCCGTTCCTTTGTATGCAGCTCTTCCTGTTTACCTAATCGGTTACGGGTTCGCAGTTTGGGTGATTGCGAAAGCGATTAAGGCTGTAAAGGATATTTTCAAATAGATGAGTTTCTGGTGTGGCTCATAGCCGCTCCATAAAAATTATCGTCGGCGCCATCTGGCGCTTTTTTATTTTGAGGAAAAATATGTCAATCAATGCATCGCGACTCGTTTCTATCACTCCGAGAGTGATAAGCGCTGGGAGCGCCGATCTTGAAACAAACGGTCTGCTGCTGACCCAGAATGCTCTGATTCCTGCAGATTCTCCGGCACTGGAATTTGTGACCGCCGCCGCTGTCGGGAATTATTTTGGTGCCGAGTCCCCTGAGGCTGACTTTGCTAATCAGTACTTCTCCGGAGTGAACAATCAGCAAAAGGCAATTAACCGTCTTTTTGTGGCCCGAAGAATCAATGCGGATTCCGCCGCTTGGATTAAGTCAGCTCCGATCACTGCTCAACTTTCCGAACTGACAGCAATCAAGACAGGATCCTTGACAATTTCGGTCAATGGCACAGAAAAAGAAGTCGTGAACCTCGACTTCTCCACGGCTAAGTCTTTCAGTGACGTTGCCACTGAGCTGGCTTCTGCAGTAGGCGCGGTTTCCGGCGCCTTTAACTCTGTTCAAAATGCCATCATCCTGACCACCACAGAGACAGGCGATACCGCTTCAATCTCCTTCGCTACAAAAGCGACAACAGGAACGGATGTTTCCGCATTACTTGGATTGACTGAGGATTCCGGCGCCGTTCTCTCTCAAGGTTCCGATGCTCTGACACCTGCTCAGAACATGAATCTTGTGACTTCTGTTTCTCGCAACTGGGTCGGATTCACAACCTTGTATGCAACAGAGGTTGCTGAGGCTTCCGCTTTAGCGGCTTGGGCCGACATTGATGATGACTACGTGTACTTTGATTGGTCAACAGACACAAAGATGCTTGATCAATCTACCCAGTCCACAACGAAAGCCGCCCAATTAGCGGAGAACAACTACAACTGTTTGGCGATGGTTTACGGTACCGCTCAGGATGCCGCGGCCTTCCTTGCAGTTGGTGCCTCAATCGATTGGTCTGCAATTCAGGGTATTAAGACGTGGTTCGCAAAATCTGCTTCCGGAATTAAGGCTTCCGTTCTCAGCGACGAAGTGGCCGAAGCCTTGGATGATCTCAAGGTCAACTATGTCGGAGCATTTGCAACACGCAATGCAGAGTTTGACTTTATCAACCGTGGTTGCTTGCTCTCCGGAATCTATCAATGGATTGATGCCCTGTACGGCATGATTTGGTTCAAAGCACGAATTCAGCGGCAGATTATGGACGGGTTCGCGGCTATCAATCGCGCTCCCTACAACGCTATTGGCTTTGCTTATGTTGAGGCGTGGTTGCTTGATCCCATCAACGATGCCAAACGTAATGGCGTGATTGATACAGGGCTGGCATTGTCCAACTCCCAGATTCAGCAATTGTTGACAGAAACCAACAACTCAACGATCAAGCAGGATCTCTACTCAAAAGGTTATTGGTACCTCATTGAATCTCCGTCGGCAAATGTGAGAACCCAGCGAGGAAGCCCTCGTTTGGGACTTTGGTACACCTATGCTGGCAGCATCCAACGAATTGAGATGCCTTTGACAGCCGTAATGTAATCAAAATTTCACAACAGCAAAGACCCGTCGTGATGGCGGGTTTTTCATTTAGGAATGAATAAAAATGCCCGTACAAAACTTTGACATCACATCCGCCAATGCGTCAGCAGTGATGACGATTGAAGAGCTTTACCCGAACGGTCTGAAACTGGAAAGATTCTCCACAGATGCGGCTATTGTTGCCGATTCCCAGCAGGTTGCCGAGACCCGAATGGGTGTTGACGGTCGTATGGCCGCCGGAGTCACACCGAATATTTATCCAGTCACAATCACGCTTGAAGCAAACTCTCCGACTGCGACTGCATTCACTACGCTCTACGAAGCAATGAGCGCCAACAAACAGATCTATGTTTGCAATCTGACAGTCAAGATTCCGTCTATCGGCAAGACCTACCAGTTCTCAAATGGTGTGCTGCAGACGGCAAATCCGATGCCGGCACTGAATAAAGTTCTGGCGCCGACAACTTGGGTATTCCACTTCGAATCCATGGAGCGTATCTAACAAATGAAGGAACCAAAAGTTATCAAATTGGAAGACGGCGGTAATCAGCTGACCTTCAAGATTTATCCGTTTCCTGCAACTAAAGCTGAAGATCTGATGATCCGAATTGCTTTGATGACTGGAAAAAACCTCGATATTGAGAGCGAAATGGGATACAGAGACGTGATCAAAGCGCTTGTAAGTGTTCCTCATGTAGAAGCCAAGGCCCTTTTAGATGAACTGCTTTCCGAGGTCTACAAGGTGGATGGTAAGAGCGAGATCAAATTCTCCTTCGATGACGCAGACGGTTATATCTCCAGTCCGTTGACTATCCTCAAACTCAGAATTGAAAGCTTCAAGGCGAACTTCGGTTTTTTTCCCGACTTGATACGCCAGTTCTCCCCCGCCGTGCAGAATTCTTAGCCGATTGTGCCAAGGTTAGAGGCGTAGCAGTCACAACTCAGCTATCGCCTCTGATCTCCCGTTTAATCAACGGCGGCATGGCGTCCCTGGTCGAGCTTCAGACACAACTAACGCTGGAAGATGCCTACGCATTAGACGAGGCACTTTTGATTAAGAACTACAACTCGTGGGTGGCGCAAAAGAGCGCTTAAGAACATGGCTCAAAAGACCGACTCTTTAGTAATTGATGTATCCGTCAACTCGAATGACGTAGTTAAATTCTTCGAGCTTATGTCTGAGAAGCTGAATCAGTTACTCGGATTCGCTCAGGAGGCAGGCGCAAAGCTTGATGCTCTGGGAGAAGGCTCTGACGGTATCAAAGATGTTTCTTCTTCGATAAATGAGGTTGGACAAAACGCCAAGAAAACCTCTAAAGAAGTAGGAAAGGTTGGAGAGAGCGGCGAAACAGCCGGGAAGAAGGTTGTTAAATCCTCCAAGGATGCATCAAAATCGCTTTCTCAGCTGGATTCGATGGCGAAACAAGTCTTTTCCGCCATTAAGAGTTACGCTGCTCCGCTGGCCGCTATGTTTGGTGCCAAATTCATGTTTGGCAATTACATAGATGAAGGCGCAAAGCTTGACGACATCTCTAAAAAGGTCCGGATGAATGTGTCCGAGATTGATGCATGGCGAAAAGCGAACGTAGCAGCAGGCGGAAGCGCCGAGGCATTCACTCAGGCCATGCAAGCGTTTACTGAGCGCACCGGAGCAAGCGGAGAAGTTTTCCTTCGTATGGGAAAACAACTCAACGGCATGACAGGAGCTCAAGCGAACTACGCTCTGAAATACCTCGGACTGACCCGTGAAAGTGCCGCTGTTTTTCTGCAAAACAACAAGCAGATGGGGGAGCTGGTTGAGACATACCGGAAACTCGCTTTAACGCCCAAAGATGCAGAGAATGCCAGGCGCTTCAAAATTTCGTGGCAAGTAACTGGGATGGCGATTCAAAGTATCGGAAACGGAATTGCCAAATTTTTCCTTCCGTACATTGAGAAGGCCGTCACGACATTGCTTCCTCTTATCGAAATGAAAACGGTCAATCCC
>CDYQ01040131.1_pt1 | contig 16253 bp, 18 predicted proteins | sample 557451 | NCBI WGS metagenome assembly CDYQ01 (sample SAMEA3182059, study PRJEB8094) | gut metagenome | biome: human; feature: gut; material: Stool; isolation source: human stools | place: Canada | collected 2012-11-26
GTATATAGCACCTTATACACCAGCAGAGTATATCTTAGATGTATTAGAGTTTGACCCAACTATGTTAGAAGCAGCACTTGGAGGTGAATAATTATGAGTATAGCAAACATACCAGAAGTTATTAATGATTTTAATGTATATAACAATGGAAATAAGTTTATTGGAATATCAGGAAGTCATACGCTTCCTAACTTTGATGCAGTTACAGAAACAATGTCTGGTGCTGGAGTTCTTGGAGAATACGAAACAGGAGTAGTAGGAAATTACAGCTCAATGGAGCAGGAGCTTGCTTTCAGAACGCTTGAAAGTGATATGTTTAATCTTATGGATCCTACACAGCCTGTTGATATTACGTTCAGAGCTTCGCAACAATCTACTGTAAAGTCATCAGGTGCTTTAGATTATGTAAGTATGAGAATCGTTGAAAGAGGACGTTTTAAGTCTTTTGAGCCTGGCAAAATCGAAAGAGGCAAGCAGATGGAAGCTAAGCTTAAGTTTGAACTGTTTTATATTCTTATAGAAATAGATGGCAACACAGTTATTGAATATGACAAGCTCAATTCGGTATTTACTGTAAATGGAAAAGATTTGCTTGAGAAAGTGAGGTCACAGTGCTAATGGAATTAACAACTAAAAATAATATAGAAAAGAATATGGAATCGGAGGCTGCTGTTGTTGAAACGGCAGCCTCTAATGATGTTGAAGAAGAACAGGATGAATTAGTAATTAAGCTTAAGAAGCCTTATACATTTGAAAGAGTGGAATATAAGGAAATAGACCTTCGAGGTCTTAGAGAGCTTACAGCAGCAGATATGATTGCGATTAATAAGAGAATGAAGAGAACATCAAGTGGCATTGATGTTATGCCAGAGGTAACTCTTGAATATGCAACAGAGATAGCAGCGAGAGGTGCAAGTCTTCCGATTGAGTTCTTTACAGCTCTTCCGGCCAGTGAAAGTATGGCAGTAAAGAATGCTGTATTGGGGTTTTTATTTGGTGCGGAATAAGCCCGGATGAGATAGATGAGTTAAGAAAGGTAATGATTGAATTATCTATCGCAACTAATACAGGGATAGATTACTTCAATTCATTACCACTTGATGAATTATTAGATACGATAAAGGATGTGATCGAGATTGGCAACAAAAGGAAAAGAATACAAGCTGGCAATAAGAATAGCAGGAGTTATTGATAAGTCCTTTAATGCCAGTCTTGCCACAGCAAATACAGCATTAAAAGCTAATATTCTTGCTATGGATAAAAATTTTATTACGCTTGATAAAGGCTTTGATGCAACTATGAATGCCGGAAAGAAGTGCTTTGGCGCAATAGCAACAGCTGCAGGCGTGGCAGGTGCAGCGGTAGCAGCGGCTACTGTTGCATCAGTTGCGGTTGGAAAGGAATTCGAGACGGCATTTACCGGAGTAAAAAAGACAGTTGATGCTACGGATGAGGAGTATGCAAAGTTAAGACAGAATATTCTTGATATGTCAGAGGAGATTCCATCAAGTGCATCTGATATTGCTGGTGTTATGGAAATAGCAGGACAGTTAGGAATAGCAACTGAATCTTTGACAGACTTCACTAAGACTATGATTAATTTAGGTGTATCTACTAACTTAAGCGCAGAGGAAGCAGCAACGGCCCTGGCTAAGTTTGCGAATGTTGTAAGTATGCCTGACTTTGACGAGAATGGTGTAAGCAATTATGAAAGGCTTGGGTCAGTTATAGTTGACCTTGGTAATAACTTCGCTACAACAGAGGAAGATATAGTAACTATGGCCACAAGGTTAGCCTCAACTGGTGATATTGTTGGATTGTCAGAAGCACAGATTATGGCACTTGCAACAGCTATGAGTTCTGTCGGAATAGAGGCAGAATCAGGCGGTTCAACTATGAGTAAGCTGTTAAGAAAGATACAGGTTGCAGTTGAAACAGGTTCAGGAGACCTTGAAAGCTTTGCAAGTGTGGCCAATATGACAGGAGAAACGTTCTCACAGACATTTAAGAATGATGCAGTAGTTGCTCTATCTGCATTTATTGATGGTCTTAATGATACAGAAAGAAATGGAAAGTCGGCAGTTGCTGTTCTTAATGATATGGGAATAAAAGAAGTACGTCTTACTAATACGATACTTGCCCTGGCTAATGCGCACGGAGTTATGAGTAATGCGATAGATACAGCTAATACAGCCTGGGATGAAAATACAGCTCTGGCGATAGAAGCTGGAAAGAGGTATGAAACTGTTGATAGCAAGCTGCAGGTTATGAAGAATTCTTTTGTTAATCTTGGAATAGCAGCTTATGAAGATTTAAGGGAGCCTTTGGTTGATGTAATAGGTTTTACTGCTGATGAGATAGAAGAACTGAATAATAAGATAAGTGGTGCAGATGGTATAAGTAAGTGGATTGATGATATTAGCGTTAAGATACCAACATTGAAAAGAAATATAACAACAAATGGAAAGCCTGTTGCTGCTTTTTTCAGTACTCTTAAGAGCAATGGAGAGTGGATGATAAAGAATAAGGCTGCTGTTATAGGCGTTGTGGAAGGAGTTGGAACAGCACTTGTATCATATAAGATAGCTTCCTCCTTATCGCATATAACAGCCGCAATAGCAAAGCTTACACCGGCTTCCTGGGGGATTATTGGAGTAACTACGGCTGTAACAGGTCTTAGTGCTGCGATATACACATATAACAATATACAACGTGAAGTTGTTAAGAACAATCTAAAAGGACATTTTGGAGAATTAACACTATCGTTGCAGGAACTTGATAAGGTGGCAAAAGGAATTATAAGCACCGGGAACTTATCTGCAGTTGAAAAAGCACTATCAGCTTTTGATGAGCTGGACGATATATCGGCTACTATACAGGAATCAGTTTCTAAGCTAGATAAGCTCAACTGGAAGGTATCAGTCGGAATTAGGCTTGATAAAAGCGAACAGGAAGATTATAAGACAGCTATTAATGAGTACGTGGCAGCGGCACAGAATTATGCACAGCAGTCACAATATGCAGTAGCTCTTAATCTTTCAATTGGGTTCAATGAAAATGATACAGAAAGTAAGGATGTTGTTGCTAAGGTTAATCAGTTTTACCAGGATAAATATGATCAGCTTGCGGAGTTAGGAACAGAACTTAATGCTGCAGTAACAGATGCATTTAATGATGGCTTTCTTGATATTGATGAGGCACAGACTATATCTAATATTCAGGCATCTATGGCAGAAGTACAGGAACAGCTTGCAACAGGTGAGTTTGAGGCAAAAATGTCTATGCTGGAGCTTGATTATTCAGGCAAAGAGTTAACAAGTGATACATTTCAGAATTTACAGCAGGAGCTTAATGAACAGATTGAAGAGGCTACAAAGACTTATAAGGATGCATATGTTAAGAACTTTGCTTCAATCAAAGCAGCATATGAGGCAGGAGATTATCTGTCTGATGAAGAATATAACAATGCGATAGATGCTTTAAAACAGAAGTATCTTGATAATGTATCTAACATTCAGCAGAAGGCAGCAGAATTCCAGCTTAATACGATAACAGATGCGTATGGCGACCAGATAAGCGAAGCTAAGAAAAAGTGGGAAGAAACGCTTGATGAACAGTTCGGAGATGAATATATACAGTCTTGGCAGGATAAAACAGGCGCTATGTGGCAGATGGTGTATGACACAATGTCAAATACAACCTATCTTGACACAAGCGATAGGAAAGCAATATCACAGCTACTTGATTCATTAAAGCCTACTATGGAAGAAATGCAGGGCACGATTGATGAATATAAGGCTAAAGGTCAGGAGATTCCACAGGCGCTTGCAGAGGGAATGAATGACTATGAAGCTTTGCTTGCACTGTCCGGAAGCTCTGATGCAGTTATGAATGCTGTTGGTGATTCGATAGCTAACACGGATAAGTATGATTCAATACTTAATATATTATCTGAACAGGGAAAGCAGTTTCCAGTACAGGTTGCAAGTGCAATAGAGGATAATGCTTCTTATGCTACGGATGCGTGCGATAACTTGTATAATGAGGTTGACAATGCACTTAATAATATCTTCTCAAAGGGGATAGATGTAGATGCCAATGTAAGAATAAATCTTAATCCGGTATATGATGATGTTGGCAATCTTACAGGACCTTGGAGTACAGATTACATTGAAGAAAATGGCGGCTTTAAGATGAATATACCAGGACACGCAGAAGGCGGTATATTTAACGAGCCACATTTGGCAGCATTTTGTGAGGATGGAATGGAAGCAGCTATTCCTATTGATGGAAGTGCAAATGCAATATCACTCTGGGAAGAGACAGGAAGATTGCTAGGTGTAAATACAGGCGAAGATAATATGCAATACATCAACAATCTGTATGATGAAGTTGGTAGTATATTATCTGGTATTTCATTGGAAAACATCGATGCCAATGTAAGAATAAACCTTAATCCGGTATATGATGATATTAATAATCTTTCGGCATTTTACAATGGTGATATGTATACAAATACCGGAGCTGATGGCATAGCGTTATGGCAACAGGCAGGTGAATTATCAGGGCTAAGTGACAGACTTGCAAAACAGGGCGGAGATAACGCTGTATCTATGTGGCAGCAGAGCCAGAATCTTATTGATATGAGAGGAAACTTACCAAGCTCTGATGTGGCTGGCACTTCTACGGATAATTCCATAACTGTTGAGTATAAGCCTACGCTTCAATTCTATGGAGCGGCGCCAAGCAGGGAAGATATACAGGATGCGCTTAGTATATCTGAAAGCCAGTTTGAAGAATTAATGCAAAGGTATATAAAACAAAATGGAAGGAGTTCTTTCTAAGAATTTATGGCAAAGACATATATAACTGTGTCTGGCGATACCTGGGATAGAATAGCTAAAGAGGTGTATGGATCTGAAAACTACACCTCTTTTCTTATGGCCAATAATCAGGATAAGATAGACGTATTTGTTTTTCCAGCGGGAGAGGAACTTATTATTGAGGATAAACCACAGAAAACAAAGGTTCTTCCAGATTGGAGGTCATAATGGCACTACCCAGAAATGTTGAGGCATTGATAGAATATGATGGAACATACAGACAGGTTGTGACAGAAACAATCACAACAACAATAGAAGAGTCAGATGATAATGGAACATATACCGTCGAATCCGGAGATACACTCTGGGGAATAGCATCAGACTTCCTTGGAGCTGGTATAAGATATACAGAGATATATGATGCTAATGTTGATACGATAGAAGCAACAGCGCAGGACCACGGTTTTGATAGTTCTGACAGCGGTCATTGGATATGGCCTGGTGAAGAATTAATTATACCGGGACTTGGGGGTGGAACAACAGAAGTTATCACAACTACAACGAGCACAAGAGTTGAAGTACTTGGTGAATCTCACCCAGAACTTGGAAGTATGATAAAAGATAATATATCATCACTTTCATACACAGATGTGGCAAGCGGACAGTCTGACAGCGCAAACATAACATTAAATGATATTAACAAAGACTGGCTTACAACATATTATCCTAAAAAAGGCGCAGACTTTAGACTTGGAATAAAGCTGCATAACTGGAATAACGAAAACGAAGAAGTTAATAATGACTTTGGCACTTTTATAATTGATGATATAAGTTTTTCCGGAAGAGGTCTTAAATGTAATATTGGGATGGTAAGCGCACCACAGAATGACGATTTTAAGTCACTTCAAAGGACAGAAACTTACACAGATACAACAATAAGGGATATAGCGCAGAAGATAGCAGACAGGGCTGGGATAGAGCTATATTACGATGCAGATGATATAAACATATCAGAAGTGGAGCAGAAAGACCAGGCAGACAGTAGTTTTCTTTTATCATTATGTGAAAAGTATGGATTAGGGATGAAAACCTACAATCACAAGGCTGTTATATTTGACATTGTAATGTATGAGAAGAAAGATTCAGTACTGACTATGGATGAAAGCGATATGTCCGCCTGGAGCTACAATGATACTATTGAGGGAACATATACAGGAGTTAAATTAAGTTATTCTAATCCTGATAATGATGATACTATCAATGTCTTTGTGGGAGAGTCAGGAAGAACATATTATATGAATATGCAGTCTTCAAGTGAATATGATGCGCAGCTTCAGGCGGCTGCAAAGATTAATGCAGCTAATCGTGATATAGAAAAGCTGTCAGTTACGATTATGGCCAATCCTGATATAGTTGCAACACAATGTATTGACGTAACCGGTCTTGGAAAAATTAACGGAAAATACTATATAGACAGCATTAAGCATGATATTGGCAGTGGATATAAGCAGAAGCTTACAATGCATAAGGTGCAAGATCCTATAATCATATCGGCACCGGTTTACGTGGAACCGGAATATACGGAAGATGCAGCGGAAGATGATACAGGTACAGTATATGTAGTTGAATCCGGAGATACGCTTTGGGACATAGCTTCTGACTTTTATGGAGCTGGTATAAGATATACAGAAATATATGATGCTAATGTTGATACGATAGAATCAACAGCGCAGGACCACGGTTTTGATAGTTCGGATAGTGGTCATTGGATATGGCCGGGCGAGGAGTTAACCATACCTTAGACAGGATTTTTATAAAATATAAAAATGAAGATTAACAAAGATGTGAAAATCAGATAATGCAAAGTATGAGAAAGTGAGGCTATATGGAATTAAGAGTTGGCAGAGTTATTGAGACTTATTCTCAAACAGGCAGAGTAAAAGTTACATACGAAGATACAGATACATCATCACTTGAACTGCCTATGTTAACTATGAATAATGAGTGTTCGTTGCCGGACGTTGGTTCCAGGGTTGTTACGTTGCACTTTGATAATGGCAGCAGTAAAGGGATAGTGTTGGGAACATATTATTATGATGGTAATACACCTTCGGCTGCATCAGGATATCGTAAAGATTTCGGAAATGGGTGTTATGTAACTTCCGATGGAGACATTGATTTTACAGCAGGCTCTACTGGAATATCTGTTAAGGAAATCGTACAGAAGTTTAACGAACTTTCCAAACAGATAAAATCACTAACAGCTTCGGTTGATAAACTTGATACTAAAACAACAGCTTTAGAGGAAAAAGTAGAAAAAATGGATAATTCAGCTAAGATAGAGGAACTTGAAAAGAAGATAGCAGAGCTTGAAAAGAAAGCAGGTACATAAATGGTAGTTGGAAACTTAGGTAGCCTTATTACGTTTGAAGTTAGTAGCGATAAGATACAGACATTTAATTCGTTGTCGCGCGAAGTGAAAGGAAGATGGACGACACATGATGTTATAGGCGGTAAAGCAAGGTCTGAATTCCTTGGCGCTGATTTATCCGATATGTCTTTTTCAATAACATTGTCAGCAAACCACGGAGTACGTCCACGAGATACATTAGAAAGAATTGAGCAGGCAGTTGAAAATGGAGAACATTTCCCATTCGTATTAGGTGGGAAGATGATAGGAAAATATGACTGGAAGATAACTTCTGTTAGTGAATCTTACGATAAAATCATAGCAGATGGATGTGTTGTACAGGCTAAGGTTAATATTACTCTTCAGGAATATTTGTAGGAGGTGCGTGCATATGGAAACTGTTATTGATGTTGAGGAAAAGGGTTTCGGCAAAGATGAACTGGAAGATATTTCAAGATGTCTTAAAACTTTATACTCTGTGATAGCTGGAACAATGCCTCTTGACAGAAACTTTGGCATTAATACTAATGAGATTATGGGATATCCAACAGAGGTTGCTAAAAATAAGCTTTCAGTTGAGATTATACAGAAGACAAGAACATATGAACCAAGAGTGAGCATAAGTAAGATTGAATATGATGTAGCAGAAGACGGACAGTTGAAGCCACATATATATCTTAAGAAAGGGAATAGCGCATGAGTGTAGTAACGGAGAAATTTCCGGATATAAGCTTTATAAAAGATGAAAAAATAGAAGATGTATTAAGCCAGATGATTAATGATTATCAAAGCAAGTATAAAGAACTAACGGGGAAAGACATATCATTAGCAAAAAGCGATCCATTCAGACTTATCATGTATGCCTGTGCATTACAGATATATCAGGCTATGCAATATGCAGACAGAGCAGGAAAGATGAGCTTTTTAAAGTATGCAAAAAGAGATTATCTTGATAATCTATGTGCTTTAAAAGGTATATCAAGGATTAAGTCAAAACCGGCAACAACTATTTTAAAGTTCAGCATAGCGCAAGTGTTACAGTCAGCTGTGAGCATACCTGCAGGTACACGTGCAACTAATGGCAATAATATATTTTATGCGACAAACAAATATGTTGAGATTCCTGCAGGAGAAAGAGAAGTAACAGTAACAGCGACGTGCACAACACCGGGATTGCGCGGTAATGGATTTGAAGAAGGAGAGATAAATAAACTTGTTAACACATTACCTTATGTTGTAACAGTTAAGAATACCTCTTTAACATCAGGAGGCTGTGATGCAGAAAGTGATGATTCACTTAGAGATAGGCTGTTTAATGTATCTAATTCATATTCAACTGCCGGTCCATCAGGGGCATATGAATATCATGTTAAACAGGTAGATAGTTCAATAGATGATGTGGTTGTAAGGTCTGATACAGCGGGTGAAGTTGATATATTATTTACATCAAATGGCAAAGTTCCGGAAGAAGGACTTATAACGAAAGTTCAGGAAGCATTAAATAACAGAAGCATAAGACCTCTAACAGATAATATTAAAGTTAAAATACCTAAGGAATATACGTATAATATAAAGGTTACTTATTACATTGGAAGAGAAGACGAAACAGCAGTAACGGCCATACAGTCTAATGTTGAGGCAGCAGTCCGGGCGTATAACAAATGGCAGACAAAAAAGATAGGAAGAGATATAAATCCATCATATTTAATACAGAAAATTATGGAAGCAGGGGCAAAACGTGTGAATGTTGAGTCACCTGCTTTTACTGTATTAGGCAATGATACATTAGCAAAGTGTGGAACAATCACAATTACTTACGGAGGCATAGAAGATGGTTAATCTTTTAGAAAGCAATATAACAGATATCCTTCCTGATTATTTTACAGCTATGCCAGAAGTGAAAGCTTTAAGTTATGCGATATCAAATGCTATATACAGGCTTCTATCTTACAGTAACACAATAAGTATATATTCAACTCTTGATAGTGCTGATGACAATGTACTTGACATGCTTGCTGCTGAACTTGATGCACAATATTATGCGCCAGAACTTGATATAGAATCAAAAAGAAAGATTGTGAAGAATGCGATTGTATGGCATATGAGTGCTGGAACTCCGGCAGCAGTAGAAGAGCTTATAACGGCTGTATTTGGTGAGGGCACAATCCAGGAGTGGTTTGAGTATGATGATGAACCATATTATTTCAAAATAAAAACTAATGCACAAATGACAGAAAACATGAATGCACAGTTCAGCTCAATGCTTCGTAAGGTGATAAACACAAGATCGCATATAAGAGCCATTGAAATACATAGGGAAAACAATCAGATAATATACCCGTGCTTTGGGTTGTTAGCAACTTATATTCCGGCTGCTATCAGAGATGGATACAAGGAAAATAGAGATATAGAATCAGTAATAAATTATTCGGTAGCTGATTCATCAGCGGTTATATCACCGGCGATAACAGAAAAATTAAACATAAAACAGGAAGATATAACAGCAATATTTAACACAGGAATGACTATGATAGGCGTATCATCGCCGCCGGTAATAACAGAAAAACTTAATATTAAAGGCGAAGATATAACAGCAGCTATGATATCAGGAACAGGAACTATTGCAGTATTGAAGCAGCCTGAATTAAGAGAAAAACTTGATGTTGTATCAGAATCTGTAACACAGGCTATTTCAGTAGCAAGTGCTACTGATAGCATATATAAGAATACGATTAAAGAATAGGAGGAAAACATATGCCACAGTTATTTAACAATGCTGTAATGACTAACAAAGGTGCTAATCTGCTTGTAAGAGCACAGGCAGGACAGATTAAGCTACAGTTTACAAGAATGGCAGTAGGAAATGGAACGTATGCTTCATCTGAAAAGACAATCCAGGCATTACAGAAAGCAACAAAACTTAAGTCACAGAAAAACGCTTATGCATTATCAGCTGTAAATGTATATAGTGAACATTCAGTTAAAGTGACGGCTTTAATAACAAATTATGACTCTGTAAAACAGAGTGTATTGGTATCAGCTGGATATTACATTAATGAAATTGGTTTATTTGCAAAACCACAGGGGGCAGCAGATAGTGAGGAAGTATTATATTCTATCGCGGTTGTTGCAGGCGACAATGGAGATTTTATGCCACCTTATAACGGATATAATCCAGCACAGATTGTACAGGATTATTATGCAACAGTTGATAATAGTACTCAGGTTACAATTCAGACTGCAGGTGCAGCACTTCTTGCATCGGAGGCAAATATAATAACAGATGATACAACTAAAGCTAGATACAAGCTTGGTATAAATAATGGAAATATGTACTATGAGGAGGTTTAAAGATGGGAAATAAAGTTAATATTGCAAGACAAGATACACTTGAAGAAATACTTAATATTATAAAATCTGAATCTGTGTATGGATTCATTGAGCATAATGAGATACTTGCACCAGGTCAGAGAATTGAATATATTGGAGCAAATAAGAATTATATACCTATTACAGTAACTAAGGGCGGAGGTTATTCGCTTGGAAGCTGGGTTGACTTTCCATGGCTTAAGGCCAACAAGCCGTATATGGTAAGGTCAGATGGTACTGCAGATTATAGATTAAACGAAAATGATTACACAAAAAGGGAAGATGGCACAGCATCAGACGTTGCAAATGTAGATTATGACGGTGGAGCATTTGCCTGGGCACAGAAAATATACAAGAAAGAATATACCTCAGGTGATGACAGATATGTATTATTCAGATTTGAGAAAGCAGATGGTTTTGAACCGGTAGGTTTTATGGACTCTGATAATAACGAACTTGAAGGTGTATGGATTCCTATGTTCTATGGTTCAATCATAAAAGATAAGATGAAATGTATATCAGGTAATCAGCCTGTGTATAACAAAAATACAACAGAGGAAAAGGCAGCAATAGATGCCGTTGGTTCAAGAGCTAGATTTTTCGGAGGACCTATTGTCAGTACGTTAATTGACCTTATGCTGATGTTTGGAAAAAACTGTAACTTACAGGAAGTATATGGAACAGGAAACTGCAACGGATACGATCAAAGCCAAGAACCGACTTATGGAGTTAAAAGAAATGCAGTAGTAAACGGCGGTCAGTTCTATGGAACTAATGATGGTAGAAGTCTTAATAAGATATTTCACTCTATTGTTCTAGGCTCTTATAACCAGTGGATGAGAGACCCTTATGTTATATGTGTGAATGGAGAACTTAAAGTAAGCAAGAATTATACATATGATATATCAGGTGCAAGCTATGAAAGTACAGGTATTAAATACACTATTGGAGATACTAACTGGCATTATCCACATAGATATGTTTCGGTACCTGGCTATGGAGCAGTAGCGGAAATGCCATTCAATGGAAGTACAGCAACAGGAGGGTGCGATGGTATTATTATAAATAAGAATATAACGGCGGTTTCGCTTGCTTTCGGTGTTTGCGGCACTGGCCTGATTGCGGGTCCGCGCACGCGCCTTCTGGGCAATGTTGCTGGTCATGTGCGCTGGGACGTCGGCGCTGCCTTTCTTCTGCTTCCACCTGCCGGCGCTGCCGCTTAGGGGGTGTGGGGGTGTGCGTAGCACAATTCCCCCATATAATTTAGTAAAATTGAATTATAAATAAGGGGTTGTAATTGATGTTTTCTTTCGGGGCGGTTTCGCTTGCGTTCGGTAATTGCAACAATGGCCTGAATGCGGGTCCACGCACGCGCAATCTGAACAATGTTGCTGGTAATGCGAACTGGAACATCGGCGCTGCCTTATATTCTATCCACGGAATAGTAATATAAAATCAATTAAGATCCTACACCGCTGGACGTTGAAAAACGTATATGCCGCCATAACTGGTATGGCTAGTGGAAATTAACTTGATGCAGGACAGACAGTAAAGCGGTCGCACCTGCTGTCTGTAAAGGATAGAAGATAAAATATCTTTATAGGAGTACAAAATGAAACAGTACAAATATCTGTATCGTAAAATGCTTGATGAAGGAATAATCAGAAAAGCATATAAGAATTTAAGGAAACATAAGACTAAAAGAAAAGAAATAATATACATTGATGCGCATCTTGATGAAGAGGTTCAAAAGATGCGCATTATGATTTTAAACACAAAACCGGAAGGAATAAAAGTAACTAATCCAGAATTAAGATATATCCCATTAGAGCGAAAACCTAAAATAATATATGAGCATGGCAAAGAGCGAAAAATATATATGCCTGAAATACATGAACAATGGCTTCATCATATAATAATTCTTATTCTAGCTCCTATTATAATGGCTACCTCATATGAGTTTTCCTGTGGTTCTTTTCCAGGAAGAGGAGCACATTATGGAAAACGGCAGATAGAAAGATGGTTAAGAAAAGATACAAAGGGAATGAAGTATTTTCTGAAAATTGATATCCGCCATTTTTATAATAATATTCGCGTAGATATTCTTTTTAAAGAGTTAAAGACACGGATAAAAGATGAATGGTTTTTACATGTAATAAGAGCATGTCTTACAGGATTTAAGAAAGGTATTCCACTAGGCTTTTATATAAGTCAATGGTTAGCCAACTATATGCTTGAATATCTTGATAAGTTCATATTATCTGAATACAACGTGTATGTGAGGTATATGGATGATATGACTATATTTTCAAGTTCAAAAAAGAAATTAAGAAAGGTTTTATGTGACATAAAACAGATTCTTGGAAGGAGATACAGACTGAAGCTCAAACACAATTATCAGATATGCAGGATGCATTATGAGGGTAAAAGGATAATGGGATGTCCATTAGATTTTATGGGATTCTTGTTTTATAGGAATAAGACAATTATAAGAAAAAATATTCTTATATCTGCAACAAGACTTGTTAATAAAATTAGAAAGGCTAAAGCTCTAAGAAGAGGATATTATTATAAGTATATAGTAGCATTATTAAGTTATATAGGCTGGTTTAGCTGTACGAATACGTATGATGCGTACAGAATGTATATAAAGCCATATATAAATATAAAAAATCTGAAAAAGATTGTATCAAAACTAAAAAGGAGGCAGAACGATGAAACAATGGATAACAGAACGATGTGCAACACAACCAGACGAAACACAGCTTATTGCGCCTGACACTTTAATACAGCGCCGTAATATTAAAGCTGTGGAACACGAAGCAACAGATACAATGGCTGCATACACAGACTATGAATGTGAAAGCAGAGAAATAAGCGTATCTGAATATGAGATGCTTAAGAGCTTTGAACAGATAGATACTGACAAAGCGGTCGAAGCTTACACATTACAGTTAATGGAAGAGGGGGTATTATAATGAACACATTTGCAGTTGTACTCAAAAGGCTTTATGCAAAAGGAGAGGTTACAGAAGAACAGGTAAAAGAAAGAGTTGTCAGCGGTAAAATAAGCAAAGATGATTATAAATACATAACAGGTGAAGCATATGTTAAGTAGTGTTGAAATCATTGATATTCAGAATACAATCATAAAAATGCAGGCAGAGGTAATATATGATTTATTCGGACAGCTTAAGCAGCATATGGCTGTTGAAGAATTAGACAACAGCCAGGTAGCAATGAAAATTAATGCAGCGGCAAAATTAAGAAGTGAAATAGGAGGAATTTAGGTTATGACAATTTTAACAGAAATATGCACAACAGCATTACATGATAAGCTGATTCAGCTTGTTATCATAGCAGTAATAATTGATACATTCTTTGGGGTGTTAAGAGCTATAAAGTATCATAAGTTTAATAGTGGATTTGGCATCGATGGAGCTATCCGCAAGTGCGCTATGATTATATCAATTTTGATGCTTGCATTGGTGGACTACATAACTGGCTTTAATATGATTTGCTTCTTACCGGAGGAAGTAAGACGATATATTGGAGAAAGCATTGGTATATCTGGTTTTTTTGCATTATTGTACATAGCGTATGAGGTTGTAAGTATATTAAAGAATATGGCCTTGTGCGGACTACCAGTTAAAAAGGTATGGCTGTATGTAAAAAAGTTTTTAAACAAATATACGGATGAGTTACCGGATGATGACGAGCTTGCAGATACAACCAGTAAAACAGAAGTAAACAACGAAAAATATATTAGTTAGTAAGCACATGTAGTAATCGCTATGTGTGCTATTTTATATGCACACATAGCGGAAATATATAAAAAGAAAGCGAGGAATAAGATTATGAAAAGAGGAATAGACATAAGCAGACACCAGGGAAATATTGATTTTGATTATATTGCAGCTAATTTTGACTATGTTATAATCCGTTGCGCCTTTGGTAGTGACTTAAGCGAGGATGACAACGAGTGCAGCCAGTGCGACAGCATGGCACAGACATATATAGATGAATGTGAGAAGAGAGGTATTCCGTACGGATTATATATTTATCAGTATGCTGGCAATAATGAACAGTCGCTGAGTGAAGCAGCACATATCAGAGAGTGGTTTAATAAGTGCAATCCAGTTATGGGATTATGGCTTGATATTGAAGATGCAGACGGCTATAAGGCTGAGCATGACATTGATTACCATGATACACAGGAGTTTGCACTTACATGGCTTGACGCGTTATCAGACGTAACTGCAAAGGGTATCTATGCAAGTCACAGCTGGTTAAATGACTACATGAATGTAGATGAGCTTATAGAGCATGGCGCTCTTATCTGGGAAGCACATTGGAATGATGATGGAGGGATATGCGAGGATAAATTCGCTATGTCACAGGAAAGCAGTGATTATTATCTTGCAGATGGCACAAGGGTAGATTACGATATTATGAGAGATGAAGTCTATGATATGCTTACAAGAGCAAATGAATATGATCATAGAGATGATAATGTTGAGGACAACGATAATGTCAATGAAGATACTAATACTGATACAGAGCAGTTGCAGTACCAGATAGGGGATTCCGTTGAGTATAATGCAATATATGCTTCATCAACATCAGAAGATGCACTTACACCATCAAGCGGATTCACAGGTGGAATGATAACAAGGGTTATTCCCTGGGCTTCCAATCCATATCTTATTAATGACGGAACAGGTTGGGTTAATGATGGATGTATTGTATCAGCAGGCGACAGTTCAGATGGTGAAAGCAATGAAGAATCTGAAACTGACATATCTGATATAAAAGCCGGTGATAAGGTAAGAGTGCTTCTTAATGTTGATTATGATACAGATAGAACATTTAATCTTTATTATGATGAATATGATGTTATCCAGGTTAATAGAGACAGAGCAGTTATCGGTATTGGCAATACTGTAACAAGTGCGATAGATGTGCATAACATTGAAAAAATATAATGTTGTTGTACATCTAAAGAAAAACTATTATATTCAAAGATGTAGTAATTTTATTTTAGATCCATATTCTGGATATAACTATCAACATCAATGTTCTGATTCATCATATTCAAAAATACTCACGTCAATCACCTCGTCCCTGTGTTTTATGAAGAAATCAGATAGTACATCATCTTTAATACATTCATCTACAGCTTCGATAACAGCAAGAATACATTGTCACTATATCTTTTGGTAGTAGTAGATGAGTTATCATCATTCTTAGTTTTATGCTGGATATAGATATTATCGTTAGATCTCATAAGCAGAACCTCCTTTAGTAAATATAGTAAATAAATGAGTGTTAATGTGAAAACAACAAACAGAACTGCTATGAAATCAATATATAATATACTTATAAACATATTGTAACATCTGTCAACTTATATAACAAGCAAAAGAGAGCACAATATGGCAGCCATAATATAGCTGCGTAGATATCTGCAACGATTGAACATAGTATATTCTGTCTGGTTATGCATGGGGATAATAAGATACTGGATCCAGCTATAAATGCGTATATAGAACATAAGAAAGTTGAAAATACATCATATAATAACAACCTGTATGTTCATGACTTAATTAAGTATATTAATAATATAAAACATTGATGCAATGATGTCAATA
>CDYQ01022962.1_pt1 | contig 15249 bp, 10 predicted proteins | sample 557451 | NCBI WGS metagenome assembly CDYQ01 (sample SAMEA3182059, study PRJEB8094) | gut metagenome | biome: human; feature: gut; material: Stool; isolation source: human stools | place: Canada | collected 2012-11-26
GACATACAGGTGTCCGGTCATCACGCCGGCATAGCCGTCATAGATGTAACGTTTGAAAGGCAGCAACTCCACACTGTCCAGGCGTGCCCGGTCATGATGAACGGCAGGCAGCGTATAATGGGAATCTTCGGCGGTATCGCCATGTCCTGGGAAATGCTTGGCGACAGACAGGATGCCCTGCCCTTCCAGCCCACGGGCATACGCAAGCCCTTTGTCAGCCACCGCCTCAGGATTCTCGCCGAAGGAGCGGAGGCCGATCACCGGGTTGTCGGTATTGCTGTTGACATCCATATCGGGTGCGAAATTGATATGGATTCCCATCTCCTTGCACTGCCGGGCGACTTCCTTGCCGTATTCGGTTATCAGGCTGTTATCCTCAATCGCCCCCAACATCATGTTCTTCGGGAAACGGGTCGTACCGGAGAGGCGCATGGAAAGTCCCCATTCGCCGTCCAGCGACACGAGCATCGGGACACGGGAGGCTTTTTGCAGGCGGTTCGTCACCTCGGCCTGCGTGACCGGATCACCTTTATGGAAAAGGATGCCGCCGATCTTTATCTCATTGACATAACGCATCAGGCGTTGCATATTGCGGGTGTCGGATTTCGGGTTGGCGATGATCATAAAGAGTTGCCCGATACGTTCGTCATAACTCATCGCATCGAAGACGGAGTCCACCCAGTGATTCATTTTCTCCTTGTCCACTGCCCGGTAAAGGTTCGGCGTCGTCTGTGCGACAGCGGAAAGAACGGTAACACAACTAAATAAAAAGATATATATTTTCTTCATCGAAAGAGTTGAAATTTATGATTTATAATTTATGATTTATAAATAATGATCACAATGTCTTTCTAATAAATCATAATTCATAAATCATAAATCAAAACAAATGTACGGAAATTACCCTGATATTTCCTACCTTTGAAGTGTTTACTAACTATTTTTTAATCTAAATTCTATAGAACCATGCAAAGAAGGCACTTTATGAAGCTGACAGGTATGTTGGCTACGCTTCCGGCCATCAAGGGGATAGCCGCAACCTCCGAAAAACCCGCTCCATCCGGAAAGCAGCTATACGAATGGCGAATCTACACACTGGAAGAAGATGCGGACGGCCTGGACGGCTTTTTCCGCGACACACTGATCCCTGCCTATAACCGGAAGAATATCAAAGCAGGCGCTTTCGTCCCTTATAAGAAAGAGGAAAAAGAACGGCGTCTACTGCTGTTCATTTATCCCAACATCACGACTTACCACCGGGTGAAACGGACCATCTGGGACGACACGGTATTCAGGAAAGCGGCACAGCCTTATTTCGACAAGACGGCTCCCAACCCGGCTTACTTCAATTTCGAAAGTTTCCTGTGCGAAGCTTTCGACAAAGTACCTTCCCTTCTGATGCCGGACAAGAACCGGACGCTGTTCGAACTCAGGACGTACCACAGTCCCAACGAAGAAGCCAACCAGCGGAAAGTCGCGATGTTCAATAAAGATGAAATAGATGTCTTCGACAAGGTCGGCATCAACTCCGTTTGCTACGGAGAGGTACTGTTCAGCTTACTAAAGCGCAGGCAGAATATACTGTCGGCATCAACTCCGTTTGCTACGGAGAGGTACTGGCCGGTCCGATCATGCCGGCGGTGATGTACCTCACCTGGTACAAGGACGAACCGACACGCAATGCCGCCTGGGACAAATTCCGGGCACATCCGGACTGGCAACGGATCAAGAACCTGCCGGAATATGCCTATACAGCCACCCGAAACACCAGTCTGCTCCTCTCACCATTGCCTTACTCGCAGATATAAGGAAATTAAAAATAAAAAAACGACAGTTATGAGACAAGCCATATTCTTCCTGTGTCTTTGGAGTTGCAGCCTATTGGCGGGACATGCCCAGGAAGCCGATGAAGCGAATTACGACGAAAGCAAAATTCCCCCTTATACCCTGCCCGCTCTGTTAAAGACTAGCGACGACCGGGAAATAACAACCGTGCAACAATGGGAACAGATCAGACGCCCGGAATTGCTGTCTGTCTTTACCGAACAGGTATACGGAAAGATGCCGGCGGACAAGGTGGATGTGTCCTACAAAAAGTTGGACGACAACCACAGTGCCCTCAACGGCAGTGCCACCCGCAAACAGATCGAAATCACATTCAGCCATAATGGTATAGAACGGAAAGCCCTGCTGCTGATGTATCTGCCGAACCATGTCAAAACAAAAGTGCCGGTATTCCTGCATTTCAACTTCCAGGGGAATCAGACAGTTTCTTCGGACCCGGACATCATCCCGTCGCAATATTCCGACCGCCCACGCGGCAACCAAGCATCGCGCTGGCCGGTGGAAAAGATCATCGACGCCGGTTACGGGTTGGCCACCGTCCATTACTTCGACTTCTTCCCCGACAGCAAGGACAGATATGCGGAAAGTATTCTCGCCCTCTTCGGTCATCCATCTGAAGGAGACATTCCGGCAGACGGCGGACAAGCAATCGCTGCCTGGGCATGGGGTTACAGTCGGGTGATGGATTACCTCGAAACAGACTGGCAGGTCGATGCCTCCAAAATCATCCTGATGGGACATTCCCGCTTGGGCAAAACCTCCCTTTGGGCTGGCGCTACCGATCCGCGTTTTGCAATCGTCATCTCCAACGAATCCGGATGTGGCGGAGCAGCCCTATCCAGACGGCAGGTGGGTGAAACTGTCAACCGGATCAACCACGCTTTCCCTCACTGGTTCTGCAAGAACTTCCGCAGGTATAACAAGAAAGAAGGTGAACTGCCGATCGACCAGCACGAGCTATTGGCCCTCATCGCTCCCCGCCCCCTTTATGTGGCAAGCGCCGAAGAAGACCGCTGGTCCGATCCGAAAGGTGAATTTCTTTCAACCGCATACGCCGGAGAAGTCTATAAGCTCTACGGAATGAAAGGACTGGAAACGACCACGATGCCAACGGTCAACATGCCGATCATGAACCGTGTCGCCTACCACAATCGTACCGGAGTGCATGATGTGACAGATTTCGACTGGGAGAACTACATTAAGTTTGCCGATAAGTGGCTGAAGTAAAATTTATTTCAGACTGCTACTTGCGTATCAAATAATTATTTCGTTACTTTGCATCCGCTTTGCGTAATCTCTGTCGGGACAAGTAGCCCGTTATATTGCGTTTCATTAAAAATTACAATTAAAAAGCTATAAAACAATGGATTTAATTAAAGTTGTAAACGAAGCGTTTGCTACGAAAAAGGAATTTCCTGCATTCAAGAGTGGTGACACTATTACAGTAGCTTACCGTATCAAAGAAGGTAACAAAGAACGTATCCAGCAGTACAGAGGTGTCGTAATCCGCATCTCAGGTCATGGTGACAAAAAACGCTTCACAGTGCGTAAGATGTCTGAAAACGTAGGTGTAGAACGTATTTTCCCGATCGAATCTCCGTTTATCGAAAGCATCACGGTTAACAAGTATGGTAAAGTACGTCGCGCTAAATTGTATTACCTGCGTGCTCTTACCGGTAAGAAAGCAAGAATCAAAGAAAGAAGAGTGTAATCTCTGTGGTTCTATTGCCATACGAAAAAGCCGTCCGATTCATTTCGGACGGCTTTTTTGTTTATTGATGTTCCTGCCGCAGCAAATCATTTACCGTCTTGACCGGATTGAAGGTCTCGATAGGAACTTCGACGAAGATTGTATTCCAGTCGCTCATCGCACCATTCCACAAACCTGGCAATTCCAATGCTTTCAATTCGCGGCCGTCCTTGCTCTTACAAGAGATAAAACCGGTATTCTTATCTACATAATCCGGCAAGTTGAACTTCTCGCCCTTATAGTTCTTCAACGCGCATACCAGATCCACCGGATTGAAGTGCGTGCCCTTTTCGAACATCGCTTTCTTTTCGGGATCCTTCAAATCAATCTGCGAGCTTTCGAGAATTTGCAGAGAGACAGTTCCATCCGGGTTGACAGCAAGGAACGGGCCACCACCCGGCTCACCGACATTCTTCACCATACCGCAGACACGCAACGGGCGGTTCAGCTTACTCTTAATATAAAGGATCAACTCGGCATCTTCCAACAACTTCGTTTCCGGATTCTTCACGCACAACTCCTCCTGCAAGAAATGAATCATCTCTTCCACCTGGTCGTGCGAATACTTGCCGCTATCGATCAGCTCCAGATACTTGAAGATGCGTTCCTGCAAAGAAACCAGCACACCAGCGATCACCTTCTTGAAGATAACGGTCGAGCATTTGAAACTGTCCGGAACCACATTGTCGATGTTCTTGACAAACACCACATCGGCATCTACATCGTTCAGGTTTTCGATCAAAGCACCGTGGCCACCCGGACGGAACAACAGATTACCGTTCTTGTCGCGGAACGGATTGTTTTCCATATCGGCAGCAATCGTATCGGTACTCGGTTTCTGCACGCTGAAAGAGATATCGTATTTGACAGAGAATTTCTCTTCATAATCTCCCGTCTTTGCAGCAACCAACTGTTCGAACAACGCCTTATGTTCGGGCGACACAGTGAAATGTATATTCACTTCGCCGGCATTGTTCTTCGCATACATCGCACCTTCGGCCAGATGTTCTTCCATCGCCGTACGGGCTGTCTGCGGATAAGAATGAAAAAGCAACAGACCTTTCGGAAGCTGTCCGTAGTTCAGTCCTTTCGACTCCAACAGGTTGGAGACAACAGCCTTATACTGTCCGAGAGCGATTAGTGCAGGAATATCTTTTGCTTCATTCTCGATGCAAGCCCGGTTCAAGGCATCATAGAAGGCAAACTTCCTGATATCATCAAAAAACTTCTTCTCAAACGCATTCTGAGGCTCGTTATAGTCGGCAGACAGGAATTCATACAGATTCTTGAACATACGGCTTGCCGCACCCGAAGCCGGCACGAACTTCACGATCTTCTTATTCTTTGCCAGGTAAGCATCCCAGGCATCCATATAGGTAGCCTGTTTCTCCTGCGGGATTACCATAATCCCTCTCTCGACCGACGCCGAAGCTGTAATTTCCAGAAAAGGAAACCCTTTCACGAAACAAGCCAACTGCTCTTCAATCTGCTTTTCGCTGATTCCTTTAGCCGCCAGTAACTCTAAGTCTTTTGCGTTTAACATAGTATATCTTTTTAATTAGTTAATAATCAGACACGCTACAAGGCCCTTCCGGCCTATGTATATCGCAAATGTATAAAAATACCATTAGAATTGCACTGATATTCGGAGAAAAACTTATTTTTACGGTATGTTTTACGGACAGCCCACAAACAAGCTGTAAAAAGACAGACGACTATGGATATACAACCGTTCTTTACCGAAGAGGAGAAAAAACAGTTTTTCTCCAAGTACAAGCAATTATTACGCCATCTGTACTCTTTCCTGAAAAAAGAAGATCTGAGTAAAATGAAAGAGTTGATGAAGCGGGTTGTGGCTTTGGATTGTTACGGACGAGACAAAAACGGCATTAACGGCCTGCTCCGCAATATCGACACGGCATTGATCGCCACCACAGAGATCGGATTGAAGCGCACGTCGGTCATCGCACTCCTACTTTACCGTCCGGTCATGAAAAAGATCATTACTTTAGATGAAGTGAAGACTACATTCGATGCGGATGTCACCCTGATCATCAGCCGTCTGCTGAAGACTTCGGATCTTTACGCCCGCAATACGGCTGTCGACTCCGAGAACTTCCATAAACTGCTGTTCTCGTTTGCCGAAGACGTACGCGTGATCCTGATCATGATCGCCGACCGCCTTTGCCTGATGCGCCTCGGCAAACAATTGAAGAATGACGAGGACCGGAAACGGCTGGCGACGGAAGTTTCCTATCTATACGCCCCGCTCGCCCACCGCCTCGGATTGTACACGATCAAAAGCGAACTGGAAGACTTGTCGCTAAAATATACCGACCGCAAGCAATACGATTTTATCAAGCAGAAGCTAAACGAGACGAAACGTTCGCGCGACGCCTACATCGCCGAGTTCATCACCCCTATCAAAAGCAAGCTGGAGGAGGCTGGGTTGCGGTTCGACATCAAGGGACGCACGAAGTCCATCCACTCCATCAACAACAAGCTGAAGAAACAGAACATCCCGTTCGAAGACATATACGACTTGTTTGCCATCCGCATCATCCTCGACACGCCGTATGAGAAGGAGCGTTCGGACTGCTGGCAAGTCTACTCGATCATCACCGATATGTACCAGCCGAACCCGAAACGCATGAAGGACTGGATATCTATCCCGAAAACGAACGGTTACGAAAGTCTGCATATCACTGTGATGGGACCACAGAACAAATGGGTGGAAGTGCAGATCCGTACCCGTCGCATGGATGAGATCGCCGAACGGGGACTGGCCGCTCACTGGAAATATAAAGGAGGAAAGGCGGAAAGCGGGCTGGACGAATTCCTGAACACCGTCCGTGCCGCCCTGGAAACGAAAGAGAACAACCCGCTCGACCTGATGCAGGATTTCAAGATGGACTTGTACAAAGACGAGATCTATGTCTTCACCCCGACAGGCGAACTGATCAAGCTGGCCAAAGGGGCGACCGTGCTCGACTTTGCTTTCGCGATCCATACCAAGTTAGGATGCAAATGCGTCTCGGCAAAGGTGAACGAGAAGAATGTACCTATTAAATATACCTTGAACAACGGCGACACGGTCTCCATCGTCACCGCTCCCACCCAGACACCCAAACGTGACTGGCTGAACATCGTCGTCACCTCGAAAGCGCGGGTCAAGATCAAACAGGCACTCCGCGAAGAGACTGCCAAGGCGGTGGACTTTGCCAAAGAGATGCTGCAACGCCGCTTCAAGAACCGGAAGATCGAGATGGAGGAACCGATCCTGATGCGTTACATCAAGAAGAAAGGTTTCAAGACTGTCACCGACTTCTACGTCGAGATTGCCGAGGAACGCCTCGACCCGAACCAGGTGATCGACGAATACCTGGAACAGCTCCGCCGGGAAACGGAAACGAACGACCACACCGAAGTCCGCAGCGCCGAAGAATACATCACGACAACCGAAGTGGAAGAAATCTCGACCAACAAGGATGTCCTGGTGATTGACAAGAACCTGACGGGCATCGAGTATAAGTTGGCGAAGTGCTGCAACCCGATCTATGGCGACGAGGTGTTCGGTTTCGTCTCCACGCAAGGCATCAAGATCCACCGGATGGACTGCCCGAACGCACAGGAAATGTTCAGCCGCTTCGGTTACCGCATCATCCAGGCCAAATGGAGCGGTAAGGGGGACAACGGATATATCGTCACGCTCCGGGTCATCGGCCGTGACGACATCGCAATTGTCACCAACATCACTTCCGTCATCAGCAAGGAAACGGGCGTCACGCTCCGCTCCCTGAACATCGACTCGGTGGACGGGATCTTCCAGGGGAACTTCACGGTTATGGTGCGCGACACGACGGCGTTAAATATGCTGACCAAGAAGATCAATGCTGTGAAGGGGGTAAAGACGGTCGAAAGGTTAAACTCCTGAAACGAGTTATCCGTTGCAAACGAAATTGCATTCATAGCCCAATAGAAAATATGACGGACGGAATCAACACACTGCGCTATTCGGATTTTTTCCTGGCCATGTACTTCGACGGAGGAAAAAGTTGCTTACATCGGAACCATTCCCATGTGTTAGTTTACATGTACTCCGGTGAAATGGTCATTGATGAAAGAGGAAAAACCACCCGGCTGCATAAAGGTGATTGCGCCTTTATCCGCAAGGACTTCAGTGTACAAATGACCAAGCAGGCATGGAACGGGGAACAGTTCAAAGCCATATTCCTGATGTTTACCCCCAAATTCTTGCGTGGTTTTTACAATCGTCTGGACCGGGATGCAATACCCAAAGATGCCAAGCGAGATGAAATAAGCCTGTACAAGCTGCCGTCCAACCGCCCCGATATCGTAAGTCTGTTCGAATCCATGACACCTTACTTCGATTCGAACATCCAGCCGACAGAGGAGTTATTGCAACTGAAAATGATCGAAGGTATATATGTGTTGCTTAATACGAGCAAGAACCTGTATGCTTCTATCTTCGACTTTACGGACCCGTGGAAAATCGACATACTGGAATTCCTCGAAAGTAATTACATGAACGATATATTGATGGAAGAGATCGCCAATTATACCGGCCGCAGCCTATCCACGTTCAAGCGGGACTTTAAAAAGTGCAGTACGCTTTCCCCGCGGGAATGGTTGATACGCCGTCGCCTCGAAGCCGCCCGCGAGTTGATACGGAAAGGGGGACGCAAGGTATCGGAAATCTGCTTTGAAGTAGGATTCAAGAACCTTTCCCACTTCTCGAAGATTTATAAAGAAACGTACGGCATTCCTCCGACAGAGGATACACAACCGGGAATCAGTCTCGCATAGGTTGCGGGACTTTTTTATTCGTGGACTTTCCAACAAAGCATTTTGAACCACACAACAAAACCATTGCGCCACTCCCCGCCTACCTTTGCATCAGAAAACGAAATAAAGAAAGAATAACATGAAGACTATCTTTGAAAAAGATTTATCGGGTGAAATAGTTTCGCCCAATGAGCCAGGTTACGAAGCGTTGATCACCGACATTTTCGCCACCATCCGAACCGCTACAGAAATGAATACAGGTTACCGCACTCCGGAAGAGGTACACGAATATATGAGCCGGATTCTCGGCAAACCCCTCGAAGAGAGCACAACGGTACTGCCGCCGCTCTACATCGACTACGGTAAGCCTGTCACGATCGGGAAGGGATGTTTCATCCAGCAGTGTTGTACCTTCTTCGGACGCGGCGGCATCACGATTGGCGATGATGTATTCATTGGTCCGAAGGTCAACCTGATCACCATCAACCACGACCCGGACCCGGAAAACCGCAGCGCGACCTACGGCCGTCCGATAGTAATCGAAGACAAGGCATGGATCGGCATCAATTCAACCATCCTTCCGGGAGTACGCATCGGCTACGGAGCTATCGTCGGAGCCGGTAGCGTAGTGACTAAAGACGTGCCTCCCATGACAGTGGTAGCCGGCAATCCGGCAAAATTCATCAAGAAGATAGAAACGGGGAAAGGTATAAACGATAAATTAGATTAAGTTACTGATTGACAACACTCCCAATTCTCACAGTTCTCATAGGCTTGAGAACTTTTTCTCATCATCATGAGAATTTATTCTCATAGGCATGGGAAAAAATGCTCATCGGCATGAGAAAACTTTCCCCTGCACACAAGAAAGTTTTCTCATGCCGATATGACAATTTTCCCGTGCCTACGCCCAAACGCTCTCCTTGGCATAAGAAAAATATAAACTCAGGATTTACCAACTATACTCTTCCTGATATTCATCATAAACCGGTTCGGTATCGATTCCGTTATTGACGAATATCTGCCGGATATGCTCCTGTTCGGAGGGCGTGACATGGCGTTCTTTATGAAGAATCCGGTAAAACATGCTTCGCCCGAAATAATAATATACCTGTCTTCTGACCGCAATCGCCTTTCGATAATTCAAGTCGTCAAACATACGGCTGATCCCCAATCCGTACACAGCCATCCGGTCAGCTTTGAAATACCGACAATTTTCACCATCCGGCGAAACATTATTCGGGTTTATGACAGGCACGGAATACCTGCTCTCCGGAATCCGAAGGGCAACTTGATAACGGAGGCATTTATCAGCCACTTTACACTGCCCGCAAAAGCAATGAGAAAAATCGAAAGGGACGGATTCGTAATTAAATTCAGGCTTCATCTGTTCTTCTATTTATAATTATTCTCAATCATTCCTTTACCGGTTTCAACCCCATCTTCTCCGCCCGTTGAAGCATAAAAGTATGGGCCGCTTCGTATTCGTTCGGGATCACGCCGTCGAGGATCGCGTTCTTGATGGCTTCTTTCAGGACACCGACCGGCTGGGAAGGGGGAAGTCCGAATGTTTCCATAATTTCCTCGCCTGTCACAGGGGGCTGGAAGTTGCGGACACGGTCTTTCTCTTCTATATCGGCGAGCTTGCTGCGTACCTTCTGGAAATTGGCTAGGAAACGACGTACCTTTTCGGGATTCTTGCTCGTGATATCGGCTTCGCAAAGTTTCATCAAGTCGTCTATATCGTCACCTGCATCAAACAGGAGGCGGCGGATAGCAGAATCCGTTACTTCATCGTCGGACAAGGCGATCGGGCGCATGTGCAGGCTGACCATCTTCTGGACATATTTCATCTTCTCGTTCATCGGCAGCTTCATCTTGCGGAAGATACCGGGAATCATCTTCTCACCAATGAAATTATGATTGTGGAACGTCCAGCCCAGGCGCGGGTCGAAACGCTTCGTCGCCGGCTTGGCTATATCATGAAAAAGGGCACTCCAGCGCAACCACAGGTTATCAGAGGTCTTGCTCAGGCGGTCGAGCACCATCAAGGTATGGGCGAAGTTATCCTTATGCCCGATCCCTTCCTTCGTCTCCACTCCTTTCAGGGCACAGAGTTCGGGGAAAATCAGCGGCAGCAATCCGCAACGTTCCAGCAGGTCGAAGCCGACAGAAGGTTTCGGCGAAAGGACGATCTTATTCAACTCATCCACGATACGCTCTTTCGAGATGATCGAGATGCGCTCCTTGTTCCGTTCGATCGCATCGAAAGTGTCGGGATCGATAAAGAATCCCAACTGGCTGGCAAAGCGGACGGCACGCATCATGCGCAACGGATCGTCGCTAAACGTAATATCCGGATCGAGAGGCGTACGGATCAGCAAATTATCCATATCGGTCAAGCCATCGAAAGGATCGACCAGTTCACCATACCGGTCCTTATTCAGGCAAAGCGCCAGAGCGTTGATCGTAAAGTCACGGCGGTTTTGGTCGTCTTCGAGCGTCCCGTCTTCGACAATCGGCTTGCGGCTGTCATGCGTGTAGGATTCCTTGCGGGCGCCGACAAACTCCAGTTCCAGATCGCCGGCTTTCACCTGTGCCGTACCGAAGTTCTTGAAGACGGACAGATAAGCTCCCCGTCCCAATTTCCGGGCAACAGCTTTTGCCAGCTCGATTCCGCTCCCGACGGCAACGACATCGATATCTTTGGAAGGACGATGCAGAAAGATATCCCGCACATAACCGCCTATCACATATGCTTCAACTCCCAACTCGTCCGCCGCCTCCGAAATCAAATGAAACGGTTTCGCCGAAATATGTTTTAATATGTCTTCTTGTTCTATATACATATATATATTGTTTATCAACAAATTTATCTGTTACTTTTGGATCAAGCCCAAAGTAACAGACACGCAAAGATAATTAAATTCTTGCGGGGATGCTAATTCTCTCTTTTTCCAATATCTTTGCAGGGAATAAAAGTAGTAGACAATTAAAGAAGTATCATAATGAAAAAGTCAGCAATCTGTATAACACTTGCAACCCTGGCACTGGCCGGTTGTAACAATGACGAGAAGAATGCACAGGCAAGGCTGGACAATGCCAGAAGCATGTATGAACAGAATGAGTTCTTTGCTGCCAAAAATGAAATAGACAGCATCCGCATCCTATACCCGAAAGAGTTCAAGGTGATCCGGGAAGGTCTGACACTAATGCGCCAAGTGGAGCAAAAGGAGGCGGAACGCAACTTGGCCTTTTGCGACAGCCTGATCCCTGTCAAGCAACAGGAATTGGAAGGAATGAAGAAAGGTTTTAACTTCGAAAAGGATTCCGCCTATAACGAAATCGGCAATTATGTCTCCAAGCAACAGACTATCGAACGCAACATCCAGCGTTGTTACATCCGTTCTGGCGTAAACGAGAAAGGAGAGATGTACCTGGCAAGTGTTTATTTCGGAGGCAAGCCAATCAATCATACCGGCATCAAGTTGAGTACCCAGGACGGCCTTTTCGCCGAAACGCCTGCCATTCCTTACGACGGCGGCCTGAACTACCATTTCAAGGACTTAGGGAATACGACCGAAGTCGTGACTTATCAAGGAGAAAAATGCGAAGATGCCGTCAAGTTCATTTTTACCAATAAAGAAAAGCGCATCAAGGTTGAATATACGGGAGGCAAGCCTTATATTCTCTACATTGCCGATGCGGATAAGAAAGCAATCGCCTCGACCTATGAACTGGCTGTCGTATTAAGCGACATCGAAAAGCTGACGAAAGAGAAGGAAAAGGCCACTAAGAAGTTGGCTTATCTGGAAAAGAAGCTTTCAGGTGAGAAATAAAAACATCTCCAAAAATTACTAAAAAGAAAGGCGGCTCCCTTTGCAGGAGGCCACCTTTCTTTTTTTATAAGATCATCGTCCTTATTTTACAATCACTTTGTAAGTGGCGTCACCTTCGACTGTTACCAATACAATGCCGGATGTTGCTGGCATTGAGAAGTATTCAGAATTTGCTCTGCGAACACCGATTGTCTGTCCTAAGATATTAGATAAAGTGATCATCTTACCGGAAGCATTCGTCACGATAACCTGACCGTCATTGCTGATCACCTTGATCTCGGAGACGTTCATCTCTTCGTTGGCTGTCGGAGCAGAAGCAGTTTGTACTTCGAATGCTGCACTCGGAGTGGTCTGCATAACGGCAAAACCGTTCACAACACCTACATAAGGCTTACCATTCTCATTCAGCTCTTTCTGATTTTCCAGATAATAACCGCCTTCTTCTGCAGTCTTGAATGCGAAGAGAGCAGGGTTGTTCTTCATTGTCTTAATCGAGTCGTGAGAGATGAACATTGCATAAGTATCGGCATCGATACCTGCTCTTGTTGTATCTTTGGCAGCTAAGTAATAGCGAATATTTGCTTCGGCTTTGCCACCATTAGCGACACCGGAAGAAATAAAATACAATTGTTTACCAGCAATGACTGTATCTTGTTCAACCCACAAACTAAAATAATCTGCTTCATAATTTGCTTTTGTAATCGGATTACCTTCATCTTTCATTTCAGCAAAGAAGTTCAGCGGATTCATCGCCAAAGCATTGTTGTTATAAGCCAAACGCTTGTGAGCACTTGCAAATGAAGCATATTCGGGGGCGTCAACGGCTTCAAGGTTTACGTAAGCTGCTTTCTCTGACAACTGTACACAAGAAGTATTGACATTCATACCTACATACTGATTAGTAGAAGACAACATGGCATACTTTTCAGCAGTAGCATCAGAAATAAACTTAAATGATAAAGCAGACTCCGATTTAGAAAATTTCAAACTATCTGATTGAGCGGTTATCGTATCACTATTAAACAAGCCTTTCAGTTTATAAGAAATAACGAAAAGTTCATCTCCTAGTGTTACTGCACCACCAGCAGAAACGGTATCGCTCGGAATCAATTTAAAGATTGCTGCATCTTTAGCATCCCCTACCTTACCTTTCAAGATAGAGTCTGTAGTATAAGCATAAATATTGCTAACACCAGTCGTTCCCGAGATCAGATTTAACACATAACCATTATCATTCAGTTCATTTTCTGTGAAGTACAGAGAACCTAAATAATGGTCATTCAAATTAACAGGTTGAAATTCGATTGTTACAGAATCTGTACTTGATCCAAAGGTGTAAGTATTGGCCATACCCTGAACTGCAAATGCTTCTGAATTCAAAGAAGCAAATGTTGTATTTTCTGAGCGATCGACAATACTATATTTACCATCCGTTTCTTTAATATACCACTGACCTTTCGCCAAATTTACAGAAGGTTTATCATCCATATATGTATTACTTGTTACATAATACCTACCTTCATTAGCATCCTTATTTGCTCTCTTCAAGAAATAAACACCTGTACCTGTAGGTATAGTAGTCGGAGTTCCTTTGGACAAAGTGATGTACGGAACAGATCCTTGTTCTACTGCTCCACCGTCCTCTACTTTTGAAACAGTTAAAACTTTTGTCGCCTCAACACTGGCATATACTACGCGAACAGTATCGTTATCAAATGGAGTTCCTGCAACAAACATGGCCAAAGAATCATTCTTTAAGTCAATCGTAAATTTAAACTGTTGACAAGCTTCATTAGGTTTAACATTTGTACGTGTTGAATCCAAAGCAAATTTATAACCAAAAACATCTCTTGCACCAGATATAGTTGACTTTAACGTATCTACCCCAAAATACTTTGCTACTCCATTTGCATAAGATTCATCCCCTTTAGCCTGTAATGTTACATAGCCGGCTTTACCTGTAATATCTTTAGCGAGTAACTCTTTACCTGCAAAAATATTACCATCATAAATATCACCAAATTTCAATTGGAAAACAGAAAAACCATTACCTAATTGTTGAGCATTTAACGGAAATGCACTTTCAGGAGCTTTAACATTAAAAGTTGTTCCTCCTCCAGTTGTCAAAGAAAGTTTACCTTCAGTCACAACCAACTCTAAAGTCTTATCTCCATCATAAAAACCTTTGATTGTACTTCCATTTTCAGAAAGGACCCAACGATCCACTCCCAAAGCCAAATTCGTATTAGCGTTAGCTTTTGCAGCAAATGACAATACTTGTTGTGTTACTTTATTAGTCAATTTATAAGTAGTGACACCCAAAGTAGTCTGCTTATCAGAAATCTGCCATAGAGCTGAGTCTATTGCTGCTTTAGTCACATCACTTGAAACAAACTTCTTAACTATAACCGAATCAGCCTTTGTTCCATCTAAAGCCAGATACGAATCATCTGTTGTCTTCAAGTAATAATAATTACCGACAGTCCATTCTTTACTCGGAACATCACTTGCCGCACTCGCCGCAGTAAAAGTTCCTACTGTCATTAAGGCCGCAGCCAAAAGTGTAAATTTTTTATTCATATGCAAATTGTTTAATCATTTAATCCTTTAACAGAGGCAAAGATAGAAAAGTTCAGTCGCACAAAATTATAATCTACTATAAAAGATACTTACATCTGGGCATAATGTACAAAAGCGCCATTATCCGTGCCATAATAAAAAAGGCTCGCCACCAAAGTGACGAGCCGGGAATCATTTTCTCTTATAATCAAATAATAATACTAAAGTAATGAAATAAAGTTCTTAATATCTTATACTTATATCGTCCTTGTTAATTATTATAATGATTGACAAAGATAAATCTTTTTATCCAAAGTCCTATCCTTCAAAAGGACTCCTTACAAAACCGGGCGATTATTGAACGAACCCATTTCTTTTTAGGACAAATCAGTTATCAGCCCGATGCACAGTAAGTTGCGGGAACGGGAAGTTGATGCCTTTTTCATTAAA
>CDYQ01026784.1_pt1 | contig 15033 bp, 10 predicted proteins | sample 557451 | NCBI WGS metagenome assembly CDYQ01 (sample SAMEA3182059, study PRJEB8094) | gut metagenome | biome: human; feature: gut; material: Stool; isolation source: human stools | place: Canada | collected 2012-11-26
AAACAACAGGTTGGAAACGATTGTAAAATCTACAGTTTTTACATCTAAGCAATAACCCTAATAATTTTTATAAAGTATCGACGCAGAATTGAATTTAGCGTATCTTTTTATCCGCAAATTTACAAACTTATACAAAGGAGATACGAATGGCTCAAGCCCCTGAGTTCAAATATGCACCGATGTTCCAAGTCGGGGAAGATACCACAGAGTATTATCACCTCACCTCCGAACATGTCTCTCTCGGTAATTTTGAAGGCAAAGAAATCCTGAAGGTTACGCCGGAAGCATTGACGATGCTTATCGAACGCGCCTTTACGGACGTCAACTTTATGCTTCGCCGTTCTCATAACGAATGCGTAGCAAAGATCCTGAAAGATCCGGAAGCTTCTGACAATGATAAATACGTTGCTTTGACAATGCTTCGCAACGCCGAAATCTCTGCCAAAGGCATTCTGCCGATTTGTCAGGATACCGGTACAGCCATTATTCATGGTGAAAAGGGCCAGAGAGTCTGGACCGACTTCTCTGATGAAGAAGCTATCAGCCGCGGTGTATACAACACTTACACCAAGAACGCTCTCCGTTATTCTCAGAACGCTCCCTTAACACTCTATAAAGAAGTCAATACTCGCTGCAACCTTCCTGCACAAATTGATATCGAAGCCACAGAAGGTGAAGAATATCGCTTCCTTTGCGTTGTTAAGGGCGGCGGCTCTGCCAATAAGTCTTATCTCTTCCAGAAGACTAAGGCAATCCTGAACCCGAAAGCTTTAATCCCCTTCCTTTATGAACAGATCAAGGGCTTGGGAACAGCCGCTTGCCCGCCTTATCACATTGCAGTAGTCATCGGCGGAACCTCTGCTGAAAAGACTATGCTGACGGTAAAACTGGCTTCTACGAAGTACTACGACAATTTACCGACAACCGGTGATGAAACCGGACGCGCTTTCCGCGATGTAGAACTCGAAAACAAACTTCTTGAACTGGCCAACAACATCGGCTTGGGCGCACAGTTCGGCGGCAAGTATCTTGCTCACGACGTTCGCGTGATTCGTCTGCCTCGTCACGGCGCCAGCTGCCCGATCGGTATCGGCGTCAGCTGCTCTGCAGACAGAAACGTTAAGTGCAAGATCAACCGCGAAGGTCTGTGGATCGAAAAACTCGACGACAAACCTGCTGAACTGATTCCAGAAGAATTCAGAAATATGGAAGAAGGCGAAACCGTTAAGATCGACCTGAACCAGCCGATGGAAAAGATCCGCGCCGAGCTGTCTAAACATCCGGTTTCTACACGTGTTTCTTTGACCGGCAAGATCATCGTTGCTCGTGACATCGCTCACGCTAAGCTTCAGGAACGTCTCGATAAGGGTGAACCGCTTCCGCAGTACATCAAAGACCATCCTGTCCTATACGCAGGTCCAGCTAAGACTCCGGAAGGCTACGCCTGCGGTTCTATGGGCCCGACAACTGCCAACCGTATGGACCCGTATGCCGATCCGTTCATGGCTGCCGGCGGCTCTCACGTCATGATCGCCAAAGGCAACCGTACAGACGTCGTTACCGAAGCCTGCAAGAAACACGGCGGCTTCTACCTCGGCACGATCGGCGGTGTTGCTGCCGACCTGTCCGCTGAGTCCATCCGCAGCATCAAGTGCATTGAGTATCCTGAGCTCGGTATGGAAGCTGTTTACGAAATTGACGTTGTTGACTTCCCTGCATTCATCCTGGTTGATGACAAGGGCAATGACTTCTTTAAACAGCTGAAGCCCCGTTTCCCTGTGAATCTTGAAGCTTAATACTTAACGCAGTAAGTTTGGAAAACCCGGTGTCAAGCATCGGGTTTTCTTTTTTCCGAGCGAAAATCCAATACACTACTACCCATAAGAAATCGTCTCTTTCCTCAAAACTACATGAGAGAGACGGAGCTAAGAGTAAATAATTTTATGGGCCGCAGCCTGCGGTCCGGAGTCCCAGGATGAATTCGGTTTTCCTAGTTGTCATTGCAGCGATGATTCTCATCGTTGTACTTCTTCGTTTTAAAGTTCTTATCGGCCCCGCGATTCTGAGCGGCGGTCTATTAATTTGGCTCTTTGAGTCAAGATCCTTCGAAAAGCTTTGGGTTGCTTTCACTGAGACATTAACAATGCAGCGAACTTGGGATTTGCTGCTTTGTTTGTACTTTGTGATGTGTCTTGAGGTTGAACTTCGCAAAAGCGGCTCCCTTCACGGTATGGTGGTGACGCTGAGAAATATCTTCTCCAGCAACAAAGTTACTTTGGCGTTTATGCCGGCGTTCTTGGGTCTTCTTCCTTCCTTGGGAGGAGCTCGATTTTCCGCTCCGATCGTACAGGAAGCTAGTGAAGGAATTGCCGTTGACGATGAACAAAAGAGTGCGATCAACCTTTGGTTCCGCCATATTTTCGAGTTTTCAAACCCCTTGATGCCGGGCGTCATTCTTGCCTGCGGTATCGCGAACGTTTCGATCGGAGATTTGATTGATCAGGTCGGCTGGGTCACCATTCTTTGCTTTGTTCTCGGCTGGATCTTTTTAATTGTTCCTTTAAAGATTACGGATCCGGAAAAGGCTACGAATACCCAGCATGATCGCGCCATTGACTGGAAGAGTCTCATTCTGGCTTTCGGTCCGATCGTCACGAGCTTCCTTTTAATCGTTGCTTTTGATGTTCAGGCAGCTTTAGCCATGGGCCTTGTAGTCGTGGCATTTATTCCGCTTTATTTCTGGTTCAAGCGTCCGATCTCCGTCAAGAGTGTTTTTACAGAAAGCCTGGATAAAAAATTATTTTTCAATGTCGTCTGTATTCTGTACTTCATCCAGCTTCTGACGGTAATCGGTACGTTGGATGAAATCGTCAACGTCTTTAATAATTCCGCGCTGCCTCAGGCAGTGATCATTGCCTGCCTTTCCTTTATTTTCGGAGTGATGACAGGCATGGGACAAGGCTATATTGCGATCGTGATGCCGATTGTAGCTCTTATGGCTCCGGGCAACATTGTTCTAGTCGGTATTGCAATGGTTTACGGTATGGCCGGACAGATGGTGACCCCGACGCATCTTTGTATTTTGGTTACAGTGGAATACTTTAAGAGCCGTCTTTGGAAAACAATCGGTAAGTGCGGTGTGCTCTCACTGTTGATGATTTTAATTTTCTCAGCTTGGACATATTGGCGTTATTACCTTTAGCTTTCAGAGGTTAAACGAGGCCTTTTCTAATTTCATGGCTTTCGGTAAAAATCATAAAATGAGGTTATGGACCTCAAAGAAGAATTAGATTCAACCGTTGCCATGAAGTTAGATAAGGACAATCTCGCCAAAATTCTTTCGCTTTGGCTTCACGTCGAAGCGTTAACGCCGTTTGACCTCGACAAGAATGATCTTATCGAACAGATGCCGGGGAGCTTAAATCAGCCCCGGTCCTCTCTTTTTACATGGGATAACGAAGATAAAACGCAGCGGGACAGTTTGGAAATCGAACTCCAGAAGCTTCCTAAAGAAGAAGACAGGACAGACTTTTTTCGGATGTTTACAGTTTGCATAGGTATCGTTAACCGCAATGAATTCATTGACCGGGCAGAACACCTTCTGAGATCTAATCTGTTGGATATATCTCAAGACCTCTCAGACTTCAGCGCCGAAGAGCAAAGAACCGATGACCTCATCTGCTTAGGAGTCCTGCGCGCGAACCATTTCGGCAAAATCAGTATGGGTACGGTAGAGCCGTCCTATGCGTTGTGCGAACTGGTTAACCTGACAAATAAGCAGAAGGGTGCCGAGAGCTTTGAGTTCCTGACCGATGTAGCTCAGATTCTTCATACCTCGGCTGTTCGCCAGCTTTCGTTGGACTCGGAAACTACCGCCCAAAAAATCAGCGAAAAGGACCGACAGTTTTATGGAATGCTCATCCATAATCTGAACAAGAAGGAATTAAAGCCGGATGAAACAAGGGGATATAAACTCATTAAAGATTTGAATCCTCCTCAAAACTTTCTCAATCCCAGAAAAATAGATGAGCTTTGTAAGAACTGGCTGGAGAAAGCCGGTCTTGGTCCTTCTTACCGTATTTGGGTGGTCGTTAACTACTACGAGCGTCCGAAGCCCCTCTACTTCGATTTTATGAATTCTCCGTACATCGAATTTTTGGAGAAGATCAAAAAGCGTATTCAGACCGAGCCGCCTTCAAGAGTGCTGAGTCCGGTTTCCGAGAGATTCTTTTCCCTTGCCTACGACAACCCCGAGCGAACTGACCTTTTGGCAAATCCTAAGAAGTTTCTGGAGATGGCCAATCCGGAAAGGATGATTTTCGGGCGCTGGCCGAGTGATATAAAAAATTATCTTGTCCCTTGTCAGCAGGTCGCTCTTTCAACCATGATTTGGGCGCCTCCTGTAGATCCTATCATTTCTGTAAACGGGCCCCCTGGAACCGGAAAAACGATGCTCTTAAAGGAGCTGCTCACCGAGATTGTGATTAATCGGGCTGCAGTGCTCGCTAACATAGAAGATATCGGAACGGCACCTTTATTTGAAGTCAAGGCCGGCTGGAAAGGGGAGCAGGTTCCTGTCCTTCTCAAAGAATACGTGGAGGACTACCCAATTATCGTTGCTTCGAATAATAATAATGCGGTGGAAAATATCACGAAGGAACTTCCGTTCGACTATGGATTCGAAGAGCCGTTCGATTACTTCTCTGGCCTTGCCAATAAGTTAAATAGAAGTAAAGAGGCTTGGGGACTGATTTCCGCACCGCTGGGAAAAGCAGAAAATTGGACGCGCCTTTGGAAGACGCTTTTCAGTAATCACAAAACGCCCAAAGGGACGATCCCTTACTTTCAGCATGTCTTAGAAGAAGAGATTCGAAAGGAAGGCGGCATTGCCGAAATTCGAGCCAATTGGAAAAAGGAGACGCTGCGTTTCAAGGAACTTTATTGTGAGGTTCATGAGCGCATCACGTCAAAAATGCCTGACTACAAGGCCGATATAAAGAAGTTTGCACAAACTTATGAAGAAAAGCCTGTCACAGCCCGTTCTTTCAGGGAGTCAGTGCTTCGTGCTTTCGGTTCCAAGAAAGGAGAATTTGAAGAAAATCCTTTTGATTTTTCCGGAAGCTCAAAGGAGAAAAATCACGGGAGGCGTCTTTATACAGACGAGGAACTGGACAGAGCAAGAACGCTCTTGTTCCTTTCTGCTTTGAAGCTGCATCGTTTGGCGGTTTTAGCCAAGAAAAAGGATTTTATCGACGGTATCCGTGGTTCGATTACCGCCAATATGTACGACTTGGTTTCTCCGCATCGATTGCCCTTCCTGGGAACGCTGTCTTTTCTGATACCGATTATTTCGACGACGTTTGCTTCGGCGGCATTTAGATTTAATAATTTTCTTTCATCTTCACTGCCTTGGGTCATTGTGGACGAGGCATCTCAAGCTACCCCTCAGTCCGCATTGCTGCTCATGCAGAAAGCCAAGCGATTTTTGGTGGTAGGAGATCCTTTACAGCTGACGCCGGTTGTGACTTTGCCGGAATCTCTTTCCGAACTTCTTTGCGGAAAAGACGAGCTTCTGAGGAAATGGTCACCGCACCTACATAGTCTTCAGCAGCTCGCGGACGGTGCCAATCCTTTCGGTGCATTTGTCGGACCTGAAGAACATAAAATTTGGTCCGGGCTGCCTTTGAGACTCCAAAGAAGAAGTTATCCTCCGATGTTCAATATCTGCAATCGAATTGCGTATTCCGGACAGATGGTGCTGCCCCCGGAGATGAAAGTAAATAAGACACCGGAAAGATTTATCGAGAGCTATTGGGTGGATGTTGTTCCGCCAAGACCGAGCCTCTCCAACTGTGTCTCCGAAGAGGTTGATGCGGCTGAGGACGTGCTTAATCATATCGACGCGCAAGTTGCCATGAAACATCTTCAGGGCGAAGTTTTTGAAAAGAAATCCGTCCTGATTTGCACGCCGTTCCGCACTGCTGCGGCAACGCTTCGAAAGAGAATTAAGAAGACGGGCAATTGGCTTGAAGTTGAACGCATCGGGACAGTACATACGCTTCAGGGGCGCCAAAGCGATATTGTGATTGTAGTTTTAGGTTCAAAGACGAATAAGGATGGGTTCGGAGCAAGAAATTGGGCGACATCTACGCCTAACTTACTCAACGTCGCTGTCAGCCGAGCAAAAGAAACCGTGATTTTTATCGGAAATTACGAAGACTGGAAAGAACACAATTACGTTCCGACGATCATGGCAGAGTTAGAAGATTACGGCAAAGGACGCCTTAAGCTAGCATAATTCGGAAAGTAAAAACTAAAAGGATTTTTATGAATAAAGGCGTGATTTCCGTTTTAGTTGCATATTTGATTTGGGGGCTTTATCCGTTTTACTTTCATGCGATGCAGCATGTTGCGCCTGCGGAGATTGTGATTCATCGTGTACTTTGGACGTTTGCGCTCCTGGCTGTTTATTTATTTTGCTCAAGGCGCTGGCGATGGATACAGAAGGCGGTGACGGACAAACGAACGGTCGCAGTATTTTTAGTGTCCTCGGTGCTCATCACTGCTAACTGGTCAACCTATACCTATGCGATTGTTACGAACCAGACGCTGGAGGCTTCGCTCGGATACTTTATGAATCCGCTGGTCTCGGTGCTTCTGGGAACGGTATTTTTAAAAGAGAAACTGAATAAGGCTCAGACGCTTGCAATTCTTTTTGCTTGTGCAGGCGTGATGTGGGTGACGTTTAAACAAGGAGAATTTCCGGCTCTTGGCCTTACGCTGGCATTAAGTTTCGGGTTTTACGGTCTGGTACGCAAAATGGCGCCTCTCGGCAGCCTTGAGGGACTGACGCTGGAAACAGCTTTTGCCTTCCCCGTCGCACTGTTGGCGACATTTTATTTTGCGGGACAAGGAGACTTGACCTTCGTTAACGGAACCTGCTGGGATAAGTTCTGGCTGATTATGGCCGGACCGATAACCACGATCCCGCTGATCTTGTTTGCCTATGGCTTAAAGCAGGTGCCTTATTCGACCGTAGGCTTTATTCAATATCTGAGCCCGACGATGGTGTTTTTCATCGGATTATTCTTTTTCGGCGAAGAATTGCAAGTTGACCGCCTAATTGGATTTATCCTTATATGGGCCGGCGTGCTAATTTTTGTCGGCGAGAATTTTTTCCGCAGCCGCCCGGGATATCGTTCTGAACTCAACTAATTGTCAAAATGACTCTTTCTGACTGCTTTGCGCTTTTTGTGAAGTTCTTCTTCCTGCTGACACCGCCTTTTGTGATGTCGGCTTTCCTGTCGGTGACTAAAGACAACACGATTCAAGAAAGAAACACGCTGGCGATCTGGATCACATTGTGGATTCTGATTATCAGCGGTGTGCTTCTCTTCTTCGGCGGATTCATTTTTAAGATTTTCGGAATCACGCTGGACGCATTTCGAATCGGTACGGGCGCGCTGCTGTTTCTAACAGCTGTTTCGCTGGTCAGAGGAGACTCCATTCGCGTTCCGTCCGGAGACTCCGTCCAGTCTTTAGCGGTTGTGCCGATGGCAATTCCCATTACGCTGGGACCGGCCTCTATCGGTGTACTGATGGTGTACGGCGGCGAAATTAAAACCGGTTTGGGATTCTTCCTGGCTTATCTTTCCATCAGTGCAGCCGTGATTTGCGTCGGTGCGCTGCTGCTGGTTTCAAATTACATTCAGAAAGCCATCGGAAAGAACGGATTGGTGGTCCTGAGCAAACTTACCGGCTTGATTCTGGCGGCGTTGTCAGCCCAAATGATTTTTGAAGGTGCGGATGCCTTCTTGCTGCAAACATTAGAGAAGCTGAAGTAGAGAGCGGAAAGAGGTAAGGCCTGATGTTCCGTATATCTCGGCGCTTTCCTATTCTCTTCAAATAGAAAAACGGTCGTGTTTCAATCAGGAACACGACCGTTTGGTCTAACTCAAAATTGAGATATTAGATGGATTCAGCTTCCATCTTGATTGCACCGCAGGGGCATTCGCTGGAGCAAACACCGCAGCCCTTGCAGTAGTCGTAATTGAAGATGTAGGGGACCTTGTCGTCTCCGGTCTTAATCACGGCGTTGTCAGGGCATACACCGTAGCAGTTGTCGCACTGCAGGCAGTTGCCGCAGGACATGCAGCGGCGAGCTTCAAACAAAGCGTTTTCTTCAGTTAAGCCGTGCTGAACTTCGTCGAAAGTGCTCTGGCGACGAACGAGGTCGAGCATGGGACGAACGGTTTTAGGCGCGTCGGAGTAGTACCAGGTATTGAGGCTTTCGAAGGTAGCAATTTCTTTCTTCGGATGATCAACCGGTTCTTGGCCTTTCAGGTAGCAGTCGATGCCGTAAGCCGCTTTATAACCGTGGCCGATGGCAACGGTAACGTTTCTGTCTCCCGGAACCATGTCGCCGCCGGCGTAGATGCCGGGGACACCAGTTCTCATGAAGCGGTCAACTTTAACGACGCCTTTTTCGATATCGAGTCCGGGAATCTTGTCGATCAGGCTCTGGTCGACGTTTTGTCCAAGGGCCAGAACAACGGTATCAGCCTCGACGGTTTCGAATTCGCCGGTGGGCTGAGGATTGCCGTTTTCATCGAGTTTCATTTTCTCGATGCGGATTTCCTTCGGATTTTCTGCTTCCGTAATGGTAGAGAGCCATTTTACGGAAACGCCTTCCTGCAGGGCTTCTTCAACTTCGAAGTCATGAGCGGGCATCTTTTCGCGGGTACGGCGGTAGATGATCAGAGGTTCAGCACCCATACGTTTCGCGGAGCGGGCAACGTCGATGGCTGTGTTGCCTCCGCCGTAAACCACAACTTTACGGCCGAGCAGAGGCTCTTCTTCACCTTCCATGGAGCGGAGAACGGAAACAGCGTCAAGCATGTGTTTGGCGTCTCCGCCCGGGATATAGGCGTTCTTGGCCATTCCGGCGCCGACTGCGAGGAAGACGGCATCATATCCGTTTGTATTCTTTTCTTCTTCGATGTCTTTGACGGTTGTATTCAGTTCGAGTTTGACGCCGAGATCAAGGATTCGTGCGATTTCCTGATCCAGTACACGGCGGGGGAGACGGTATTTTGGGATACCGTAGCGCATCATGCCGCCGGCTTCCGGGCTGCCTTCTTTGATCGTGACATCGTGGCCTTTGAGGGCGAGCTGATAAGCCGCGGACAGGCCGGCAGGACCTGAACCCACGATCAGGACTTGCTTGCCTGTCTTCTTTTCGGGCCTCTGGAATTTATAACCGTTTTCCAGAGCGTTATCCCCGAGGAAGCGTTCGACGGAGTTAATGCCGACAGAGGCATCGAGTTTGCCGCGGTTGCAAGCGCCTTCACAAGTGTGATAACAAACACGTCCCATGCAGGAGGGAAGCGGATTGCGCCTGGTTAAATGACGCCAGGCTTTTTCATAGTTGCCGCTTTCGGCATAGAACAACCAACCCTGAATATCTTCACCGGCAGGGCACTGATGGTTGCAGGGAGGAAGCTTGTGGACATAAGTCGGTCGAAGCGTTCTCCACGAGCCGGTACGGTTTTCCAAGGATGTACCGACATCTAATGTGATAGCAAAAGGTTTTTTCATGGGATTTAATCCTTAAACTTTGTCGGCTCGTTCGTCAGCCTGAACAGACGGCGGAATGATTTCAGGTTCTTCTTCGCCGAGAAGGCCGAATCTTCTGATATTTCTTTGAGCGATTGCTTGAATACGAGCGAAGGCATCGGCGTCTCCCTTCGGTCCGAAGAGGTGAGCGTAGCGCTTCTGAAGTTTCATATAGTTTTCAACCGGCTGCAGCTGACGAATCTTAGTGACTTTAGTGATTTCGCCGTATTCGGATTCGAATACCGGGAAAAGACCCGTTTCAACAGCGAGACGAGCCAATTTGACGGTGTCAGCCGATTTAGCTCCCCAACCAAGCGGGCAAGGAACGAGAATGTGAATATAACGAGCACCGTGGAAAGTCATTGCCTTAGCGACTTTTCTTTCCAGGTCTCTCAAGTCGGCAATGGTCGCGGTGGCAACGTAAGGAATGCCGTGGGCCATAGCGATCAGAGGAACGTCTTTACCTTGGCCGAAGGCGTTGCCGGGATGTTTGCCGACAATCTGGGTGGTTGCCGTACGGACAGCCGGAGGCGTGGCCGACGAGCGCTGAACACCGGTGTTCATATAGCCTTCGTTGTCATAGCAGATGTAAAGCACGTCGTCGTTTCTTTCGAACATGCCGGACAAGCAGCCGAAACCGATGTCGGTTGTACCGCCGTCGCCGCCCTGAGCGATCACTCGAACCAGCGGTTTACCGGACTTCTTAGCCTTGACGCGTGCAACCGCTGCCATACCGGATCCGACAGCAGCCGTGTTGCCGAAAAGAGAATGGAACCAGGGCAGCTGCCAGCTGGTTTCCGGATAAGGGGTGGAGAATACTTCCAAACAGCCGGTGGCGTTGGCGGCAATTAAGCGGCCTTCTGTGGCGCGCATTGCAGCGTCAACCGCATAGCGGGCGCCCAAAGCTTCACCGCAACCCTGACAGGCTCTGTGGCCGGAGTTCAAGGAGTTGTATCTTTCGATATTGGCCTGTCCGCTTCTTTGATCGGGCTGAAGAAGACGGTTGCCGACCGTGAAAGTACCGGTCTGATAAAACTTAATCTGATGTTCGCTCATGGCTTAGAGATCTCCTTTGTGAAGGTCGGCAACGGCCTTAACAATGGCTTTGGCCATCGGGCCGGAGTGACGTTCTTCTTGTTCGTGCTTCAGCTGGTCCTGAACGACTTTCTTATCGAGATCCAGAAATGTGAGTTCAGGCAGCTCGCCTTTAAGAGCAGCGTCAAAAGCTTTGTGCAGGCTGCGCTTGGTGATAGCGCGGCCGCCGAGGCCGGAGATGACGCAGCAGATGTCGAGGTCGGAGAGTTTACGAGTCGAACGAATCACGTCGTCAGTGACGACACCGCCGATACCGACCTGGAGAGAACGGTCAATCACAACCGCGGTCTTAGCGCCTTCAAGGGCGGCAAAAACTTCGGCAGCAGGGAAAGGACGATAGGACTTGATGCCGAGAAGACCGACTTTTTTGCCGTCTTCGCGCATTTCGTCAATAACATCTTTGATCGTACCGATGACAGAACCCAAAGCGACAACCATGACTTCGGCATCCTCTGCACGATAAAGGTCAACCAAACCGCCGCTTTTGCGGCCGATGATTTCTTCGTATTCCTTGGCGACTCTGTCGATCACGCCGAGCGCCTGAAGGTGATGGGCATGGGCGAGATAACGAACTTCGGTAAAGGCTTCGGGGCCGACCATCGCGCCGATAGAAACCGGCTGTTCAGGATCCAAGCTCTGGCGGGGATCGTACGGAGGAAGGAATTGGTCCACTTGCTCCTGAGACGGAATGTCCATTCTTTCGAAGGCGTGGGTCAGGACGAAACCGTCCATACAGACCATGACCGGAAGAGAAAGCTCTTCGGCGATCTTGAAAGCCTGGATATGGAGGTCAACGGCTTCCTGGTTGTCTTCGGCAAAGAGCTGAATCCAGCCGCAGTCACGCTGACTCATGGAGTCGGAGTGATCATTCCAAATGTTAATCGGCGCACCGATGGCGCGGGAGGCAACCGTCATGACGATCGGAAGACCGAGACCGGAGGCGTTGTAAACCGCTTCAGCCATATAAAGCAGACCCTGGGAAGCGGTAGCAGTGTAGGCACGGCCGCCGGCGACGGAACCGCCGATAGCCACGCTCATGGCTGCGAATTCACTTTCAACGTTTAAGAATTCGCAGTCTTCAAGCGATCCTTTTTTGACCATAGCGCCGAGGTTTTCGACGATATGGGTCTGAGGAGAGATCGGGTAGGCGCAGATGATTTCGGGGCGGCAAAGAGCCACAGCCTCAGCAACGCCTAAAGAGCCTTCAATTTGTTTGAGCATTGGAGCGATCCTTATAAACGATTCTTAGCTTCTAAAACAAAGGAATAAGCATCAGCTGCAACGTCGGCGTTGGCCTGGGCAACTTTTCCTTTGTAGCGAGTTTGGAAAGCCTGTTGGACGCTTTCGAGTTTGAGTTTGCCGGTCAGCGCGGCGAAGCCTGCGAGCATAGCGGCACCGGGAAGGGGGCGTCCGATTCGGGCAAGGGCGAATTTTGTCGCGGGCAGCGTAATGACGTGTCCCTTCGGCAGGCGGTTGACCAAGTCTTCCAGACCGAGTTCTTCGGGTGACTGGGAGCTGTTCAGAAGAACATAAGCATTTTCCGTCAGACCGGAAAAGACGTTTACGCTTTCGAGCAGTGTGCGGTCCTGAATAAGGACGGCACCCGGCTCCATGATCGGTTCACGAAGACGAATCGGTTTGTCGCTGACGCGGGCGAAAGCGACAACCGGTGCTCCGGTACGTTCACTGCCGAAACTTGGGAAAGCTTGAGCGTAATGGCCTTCGGTAAAGGCGGCGAGCGACAGCATTTCAGCTGAAGTCACAACACCCTGACCGCCGCGGCCGTGTAATCTGATTTGGAACACTTGTTATCTTCCTTTTATAAATTGTTAGGCGATTGACAAAGCAACGAGCGCTTCTGTCGCATTAAATTTGATTCTTCCATCGACTGCGATCGGCTCACCGTCCTTATCGCTAATCATTAACGGGTTGATATCGAGTTCGTCGATGAATGCAAAGTCTTCAACGAGCTGAGACAAACGAAGTAATGTCTCCTCAACTTTATTTATCTGTGCGGGAGTTGCCCCGCGGGCGCCGGCGAGAAGTTTATAGGCTTTTACGGAATGAATCATGTCGGAAGCGTCCTCGACGGTGAGAGGCGCAAGACGGAATGTCACGTCCTTCATGACTTCGACAAACACGCCGCCTAGTCCGAACATCATCATCTGACCGTACTGGGGATCCTTGGCGCATCCGCAGACCATTTCACGGTCGCTCTTGACCATTTCCTGGATGATGACGCCTTCAAACCCGTCCATGAGACCTTTCTCTGTGAGCTTAGTGACGAGGTCGGCAAATTCAGTGCGGAGCTGGGCGGCATCTTTGATGCCGACACGAACACCGCCGATGTCAGTCTTGTGAGAGATCTTCTTGGAGTTGAGCTTCATTACCACCGGATATCCGATCTTGTCGGCTAAAGCGACGGCTTCATCAGCATCTTTGGCCTCACCGTCTCGGCAGACTCGGATCCCGTAAGCAGTCAGGACCTGGAGCGATTCTCCGGTTGTGAGCTGTTCGCGATTGTCAGCAGCAGCCTGTTTGAAGACAGCTTCAACAGCTTCGGTATCTACGGAGTAGCGAGGCGCCGGTGTGTCGGTGCGTTTACGCCACAAGCGCTGCTGATTTAAGCGAGCGAGACCTTCAACAGCCTGTTCGGTAAACATGAAGAAAGGAACATTGACTTGGGTTTCAGACAAGTGTGCAAAGAACTCGTTCTTTGTCATGAAGACGCCGACGATCGGTTTGTCCGGATGGGCGGCGCGGATTTCCATGACAGCTTTGGCAACATCAATATCTTTAAGGCCGAGGAAGGGCAGGTAAATGACGACGACCATATCGACGCCGTCGTCAGCGAGCACCGTTTCCAAAGTCTTTTTATAGTGTTCCAGCGGAGCGGAGGCGATCATGTCGACCGGATTCTTAACGGAGGCCGCCGCCGGCAGGAAAGAACGCAGAGCTTCTTTGGTCTGATCGGAGAGCTGAGCCATTTCCATTCCGTGTTCGCAAACCGCATCGGTTGCCATAATGCCGGGACCGCCGGAGTTGGTCACGATCGCAACGCGATTGCCTTTGGGAATCGGGCAGTGGCTGAACACTTTTGCTGTGTTAAAGAGATCCTGAAGAGAAAACTCGCGGATCACTCCGGACTGCTTCAGTAATGCATCGGCGGCTTTGTCGGCGCCGGCCAGCGAACCTGTATGAGAAGAGGCGGCAGAGGCACCGGCTGCACTGCGGCCTGCTTTCAAAGCAAGGATCGGTTTTTTCTTAGTCGTGCGGGAAGCCAATGTGCGGAAACGTTTCGGATCGGCGATGGATTCCATATAAAGAAGAATCTGTTTAACGTCGTCAACGTTTTCCCAATACTCGATCGCGGAGTCGGCGTTGACGTCAGCCTGGTTGCCGATGGAAATGAATTGAGCAAAACCTAAATTTAAATCCTGCAGGATATTCAGGATACCGCCGCCCAAAGCGCCGGACTGGGAGACGAAGCCGATATCGCCGCGGACGGGCAGAGACTCGGCAAAGCAGGCATCGAGTCTGAATTTCGGATCTGTGTTGACAACGCCGAGGCAGTTCGGGCCGACGCAAGTCATACCGTATTCACGGACTTTATTGACAAGCTGAGCTTCGAGTTCGGCGCCGGCGGCTCCGGTCTCTTTGAAACCGGCGCTGATGACGACGATGCCTTTGATTCCTTTCCGGTGGCACTGATCTACGGCGGAAAGCACGTATTTGGCGTTAATAACGATCACCGCCATATCGATCTCTTCCGGGACTTCCAAGACGGAGGGGTAGGCTTTCATGCCTTGAATTTCAGAGTCTTTAGGATTAATCGGGAAAATCTTACCGGTGAAGCCGTACTCAACGAGGCGCTTCATAATGTCGGAACCGATAGTGTGTTCTTTATTAGATGCACCAATCACAGCGAGGCTGTGAGGACACATGATTTTATCCAGATATGACATAAATTCTTTTCCTTAGTAATCCTTGGGAGTCTCTAAAATTTGACTGTATCCGCCATTTTATTGAAAATAATCCGTGGGTTCAGTAAGTTTTCATATTGTGCAATAGTCATTCACTCAATGAGATATGTACTTTTAAAATTCTTGTTCGTCGTCTAACTATTTGAATAAAAACAACTAAATACAGAAAATTCATCATCCGATATTTGCATATAGCGAAATATCTTAAAAATTCAATTAGTTAGATATTCCTCGCCTTATTTCCGTCATTAACAATTTTTTTCCTAAAAACTTTTGTTAATACGGAGAAAGCAGACGCGAAGTCTCTGTCTCGAAAGTTAAGACTTGAGAAGTTTAGGAG
>CDYQ01011583.1_pt1 | contig 14319 bp, 9 predicted proteins | sample 557451 | NCBI WGS metagenome assembly CDYQ01 (sample SAMEA3182059, study PRJEB8094) | gut metagenome | biome: human; feature: gut; material: Stool; isolation source: human stools | place: Canada | collected 2012-11-26
ATTAGAGATAGTTCAAGGGTTCTTTTTTTACCCTCACTACGCATTCCGCTACATATTTGTGAAGTTGGATTTCGCCAATTCAGTGGCTTTTTTTAAGGCTTTTGAAAAAGCCATAAATATGTACCATACTTCATTGTTTTTCAATTGTTTGACAATTCCAATCTCCGGTGTGAAAAAGTAATTTTGCACACATGACCGGATGAAGTCGAAAAAGTGAAAGAAACTTAAAAATTCGGTATTTCCCATCGGGATAAAAAAAGGAATCGAACCCGGGATACAAAAGGCAATTCGAACCTGAGAAAAATGGGATTTTTATGGCTTTTCCACAAGTCCCTCAAAAAAGCCACCGAATTTAACATTTCGCTCCATGTCCTCATGCCATCCGGTTTTGACGAAACAATTGAATGTAACACCTCAAAAAACAAAAGTGATGAAACAAGGAACAATGAACATTCTGTTTTTCGTGCTTAAAACGAAATTGTTGAAAAACGGTGAGGCATCCGAGCTTCGGTCATGCCGAACAACCTCTTTTCGGCAGCTATACCCCTTTTCTTTATTTACTCAGCAGTTTTTTGCTTTCCCATACGTCCTAGCCTTTTAGGACTGTAGATAGGAATTTAGATCTTTCGCTTCCCAAGCGGCAGTTCGCTTCAATCGTTTGCTTTTCTTCGAGTGGAGCCTTGTTGTTTTTCCGGTCGTATAATCTTCTTTTTCTCGGAAACAAGAATAAGTTTATTTGGATAATTAATCTGAATAAGGTGCATTATTATTTTCACAAACCATAATACACCACTATAATAGAAAATTTCAATTATTATACATGTCTGGAAAAAAGTACAGTATTAAATATCATACAGAAAAAGCGGCAGTTAAATAATTTCACGTTCATAAATCGGTTAATGTTTGCCGTACTTTATAGCTTATTTGTGTGTTTATTTAAGCAGTACTCCCACTTCGCCAACAGCTGTTGCCGCCTTACTGTTTATTTCGGCAACAGGCTCCAGTTTGAAATAACGGGCCGGATAAGTCTTGCCGAAGCGTACAAAGTAAGGGACAGGGTTGTGCATGATATTGCTGAATTCACCTGTGGTATCGCATTTCGTCCATTCCTTCCCGTTCCGGCTGACATAAAAGTTATATTTATAAATGGTTCCGGTCAGATCTTCCTTTTGTGCAGGAGTATAACTGAAGCCGGATATTTTCACATCCTTACCCATGTCAACCACCAAAGAAGTCAGAGTATCGGTTTTCCATACGGTTTCCTGCTTGCCGTCAATAGCTGCTGTTGCATCCATGCCCACTGCTTTCCAATCATCTACCGGAATGTCGCTCAGGGATACTTTAATTGTATTGTCGATTAATGGTTCGGCATAGTATAAACCAATGTTGCTGATGTTGGCATCTCCACGGGCACCGGTGACAGTCACTCTGACCTTTTCCGCATGGCTGTCCGAGAAAGTAAGCAACCGTTTGTATCCCACTGTGGTTCCCTTGCCTGCATGATGCCATGCGCCATTGCTAAACACTTCCACCGTGAAACCTTCCACACGCTGGCCTTTTGTGATATCTTCTTGAATCAGAAAAGTATTGACCAGTGCATTCTTTCTGACTTTGTATTCTTTGGTATCGCCCACTTGGGCTGTCCATGCTGTTTTTCCCTTCTCAACTTTATTGTCGGCAAAGGTCTTCTTGATGTATTCAGCCAGCTCTTTGATACGTTTTACATCATTCTCGTGTATCAAGCCACGCTTGTCGGGTGGAATATTCAATAATAAAACAGAGTTGCAGCCTACGGAGTGATAATAGATGTTCACCAAATTGGCCAGTGAACGTACCTGTTTGTCCTGTTCGGCATGATAGAACCATCCCGGGCGGATAGATACATCCACTTCCGACGGATACCAAAACAAGTGCGATGCTTTAGACATTAATTCACGGCTTCCCAAATCCTTGGACATGGCATTTATGTCCAATCTCTTATAGATTTCATCAGAACCCGGATAAGAATTAGGCATCAAAGCTGTTGCACTCCATTCCGTGGCCCGTCCCAATCCGCCTTCGTTGCCCACCCAGCGTACATCATCACCCATAATGGCTGTCACGGCTTTCGGTTGCAGTCGGCGGATGGTTTTCAAGATGGCATCCCAATCATAAATCTGCTTCTTGCCGTTGGGACCTTCTCCATTCGCACCGTCAAACCAAACTTCGTGCACTTCACCGTAATTGGTCAGAAGCTCGGTGAGCTGTTCGATAAAGAATTTATTGTATGCGGGAGAATCGCCATAACATTCGGCATTACGATCCCATGGAGACAGGTAAACACCAAACTTGATGCCGTACTTGTCGCAGGCGTCGCGCAACTCACGGACAACGTCTCCTTTGCCATTCTTCCACGGAGAATTGGCCACAGAATGTTTGGTTGTCTTAGTAGGCCAAAGGCAGAAACCATCATGGTGCTTGGCCGTAATAATCGCCATTTTGAAGCCGCCTTCTTTCAGTGAGCGCACCCATTGTTCGCAATCCAGTTCGGTGGGATTGAAGACAGCAGGATCTTCTTTTCCGCTTCCCCATTCATTGCCGGTAAACGTATTGATACCAAAATGCAGGAAAGCGGTAAACTCCATTTGTTGCCATGCCAACTGTTGCGGAGTGGGCACCAGGCGGGAAGCCATATCCACTTTCTGTTCCAAAGTCGCCCCGACGGGGAAGGTCACTTGTTTCTCATAGTACTCCTGAGCTTGTGCACCTAAAAAGGCGCAAACCAAGGCTGCGGTTAAGATTATCTTTCTCATTGTTATAAAATATTTGATAGAATACTGACATACTTGAATTTATCTGTTTTGAGGGATTTTACTCATCAATGCCGTGACCGGGCTGACAAAATGAAGAGAGACCACCGGTACATATATTTGCCCATGGCGGTCTCCTTGTTAATCTAAATCACAGCTTGTAAATCCGTTGTCACTACATTTACCATCCCGGATTCTGTGGTAACAATTGCGGATTTCTCTGAAGTTCTCCAGTCGGAATCGGATAAAGGTACATCTTGTCTTCCCAAGTACGGCTTTTTCCTGCCTGATATGAAAGGTCGGGATTTGTGTAGTTGGGATATACAATGGCCAGATTACCGTCTGGTTTTCTTTTCCCCACATAAGTCAGTACATTATTGAGCACTTTACCGGCTTTCCAACGTTTCAGATCATTGAATCTGAAGCCTTCTCCTGCCAACTCAATGCAGCGTTCACGACGGATCTCTTGCAAAATAGGACTCAGACTGTATCCCCAGTCCGGCCATTTGGGATCGGTAAAGCCTACATTTACTGTCAGGTGAGGCATTCCAACACGGTCTCTTAATTGGTTGATAGTTCTATCCAAATCCGCATCGGTAATGGTATTCAATTCCGCTTTTGCTTCTGCATTGATCAGCAGGGTTTCTGCATAACGGTAAGCGATGCCATCGAAGGAGCTTTTCATATACAACGCCTGTGAGTATATGGGATTGAATCCTTTGATAGGTCTGTATCCTGTGAAACAGTGCTGGGTGATAAACTCATCTTCATTCACTACAAAAGTAGAGTCCTTCAGGTCATCTGTCACGTTTGTCGGAAAATCGTTGGTGAGGATCAGCTGTTTCAGACGGGGGTCACGGTTGGCCGTTTCCTTTCTCATTGTTTCATCGCCTAAATATTTATTACTTAGTGAAATGGGAAGACCGTCCGAACAAAGGAAGCTTTCTACAAAACTTTTGGAGAAACCGCATCCGGCCTCACGTCCTGCAGCGGCCATGTTGTGTTCACGTATGTCCGTCTTATAATCCACGTAGAGGACGGCCTCTTTCAGGTCGCTTTTGTCGTCTATGCGGTACATATTGAAATAGTCTTCTTGTGGATGGCCCGTATTATAGATTTCATATCTTCCTGATGTGATAAGCTTGTCACTCTCAGTTGCAGCCATTTGCAACCACTTTTCTGCTTCTGAGGCATATTCCAATTCATTATGGTATTTATAATGGGTACCTTCATTCAGGCAGAAACGTGCCTTTACGTGTCTGGCTATGTCCTTATTCAGACGGTTGGCTTCTTCACTGCCTGCTTCCGGAAGCCATTGGATGGCGAAATCCAGGTCTTCGATGATTTTTTGGAACACTTGGTTTCTCTTCATCTTCGGACCGTACAGTTCCTCGCTGTCCACATTCAGGTCAACTTCCAGCCAGGGCACGTCTCCCAAAAGTTGAATCTTGTTGAAATATTCCAGTGCACGGAAGAAACGCATTTCGGCTACATAAATATTGACATCCGCTTCGGCAGCCTGCACACTCTGATAATGTGTCATGAAATAATTGATGTTTCGAATGTTCTGCCAGTTTGATTTTTGCCATACGCCACCTTCTGTAGGTACAACATATTGTCCCCATAGGAAAGAATTGATATTGTTAGGGACCTGGATGTCACTGTCCGTGTCATCCAGAACACTGACTCCTCCCGGTATCAGGCCATAAAAGGCATTGGCATAGGCTTTCAGGTCATTGACAGATACCCAAAAACTCTGGTCGTTCAAATTTTGCGGACCTCTTTCCAAAAAAGAGTCATTACAGCCTGTCAGAGACAGGGCAGCCGCCATATAAAGTATATATTTCAGTTTCATAAAAGTTTTGTGTTAAGATTAGAATACAACATTAAGTCCCAAAGCCAGCGATTTCTGCTGTGGATACTTGTATGGATCGTCCAGTTCCGGGTCAAATCCTTCCGGAGTATGCTTGAAGGTCAGCAGGTTCTCTCCGGTGAAATATACGCGGCATTTCTGTATTCCCCATTGTTTGGTCAGGGAAACAGGCAGGGTATATCCGAAAGACAATGATTTGAGACGCAGGTAGGATGCGTCAAGCAGATAGCGTGTCTGGTTTTGACCTAAAGCCTGGCTGCCATTGAAACGTGCCACCGGAAGCCATCCTCCTACATTGTCTTCACGCCAGTAATCATTTCCTACAGCTGTAGGAACCTGCCACATGCTTCCGTATTGCCATCTGAATGTATTGGGAAGCATCAGGTCACGTTTTCCGACACCCTGGAAGAATATTCCGAGGTCAAAACCTTTCCAGTCTGCCGAGATATTGAATCCGTAACGGTAACGCGCCTTGTTGTTACCGATAATCTTCATATCACCCGGATTATCAACTGTGTTCTCTCCATAATCTACGACACCGTTACCGTCAATATCCATAAATCTGATATCACCGGGAACCTTGCTGATTCCGCCATCCAGCTTGGATTGGTCAGGGGCCGAAGTTATCTCATCCGATGACTGGAACAGGGTGGATTCGTATCCCCAAATATCACCAACTATTTGTCCTTCATAATATGGGGAAGACAATGATTTGGTCGGGTTGTCATATTTGGTGATTTCTGCTTGGGTGTCAGAGAGATTGAATCCCACACTGTAATGTAGTCCGTTGTCCAGCTGGTCATTCCAGGTCAATGCCAGTTCCCAACCGCGTGTTACCATATCGGCGGCATTCTCCAAGGGCTCACTCATACCTAGGATATTAGGCAATATTCTACCCGGTCCCAACATATCGGTCGTTTTACGCTGATAATAGTCGAATGTACCCTTCAAACGGTTCTGCAGAATGACAAAGTCAAGTCCCAAGTCCCACTGGGTAACCTTTTCCCAGGTAACGGTATTGCTTACAAGACCACCGGGCAATACGTATTGGGGCTGTTTTCCCCCCATGATATATCCCAAGGTACCAGTTCCGTAATTGGACAGGTAAGCGTACCACCCATTGTCCAAAGCCTGGTTTGCCAGACTACCGTAAGAGGCTCTTATCTTCAATTCATCAAAAAAACCGTTAGTGGGTTGTTTGAACCAGCTCTCTTCCGATAATTTCCATCCCAGAGAGAAGGAAGGGCTAAATACGGAGCGGTCGTTTTTGGGAAATTTAGATGATAAGTCATAACGACCGTTCATTTCCAGCAAATAACGGTCTGCAAAACTGTAGTTTATACGGAAGAAACCGCTTCTTGTGGCCCAACTGTCATCCGAATTGCCTACATATTTCTCTCCGGTAGCAGCGTTCATTGAGGGAAGGTCATTGGAGATAAGCTCATTGCGGCTTGCCGAAAAGCCACGGGTATGCTTGCTCTCCTGATTGTAACCGGCCATTATTTTGAAGTAATGTTTTCCCAAAGTAAGTTCATAATCACCGAACAGGTTGAAAGCGTTGTATGTGTCATTGGCCTGGCTTTCTGATACGCCGCTTGGTCTGGAGTGTTGGAAAACCTGTAAGAATTTGCCATCTATACCATATTCGTTGAATGTTTTTCTGTGTACCTTGTTATGTTCGGCATAATAGTTGAACGTATAGTCCATGTTGATTGTCAGTCCTTTTAATGGGGTAAGCTTCACGGCAAGGGTGTTCCAGAAGTCATTTTTTGTGGTCTTACGTGAACCCATTTCATCCAGAACTGCGGCAAAATTGGTGTAATTACCTTGACCCGCCCAATTTCCATCAGGATGTTTTACTGGCATAAGTGGTTGGGTATCATTGCCAATCCATGCTTCTCCGTGTACGGCATCCTGGGCAAGTCCGTCCAGCTCGGTACGGATGTAACTTGTCTTCATGGAGACGTGCAGCCAGTTATTGATGTCATAATTGATATTGTTTACCATATTGAACTTACGGAAGCCCTCATCCCCATAACGCATCAGTGATCCCTGGTCTATATAGCCCACCGAAGTATAATAAGTGGCCTTGTCACTACCGCCGTTGATGTTTACATTATATTTTTGGACAGGGTAACTTTTTTTGTACATCTCCTTCATCCAGTCCGTGTTTCCACAATAGGCATATTTACCGGCCTGGCAATTTCCATATTGCCAGCTACTTGGGTCTTTTGCCACAAAGACCGGAAGATTGTTGACCGGATCATAGAAATAAGCTTCTATATGTTCCATCTCCTCCTGGCTGAAAAGATCACGACCGCTGGTTGTATTGTTTGCAGCGTTCATCCAGTGCGCATATTCCATAGAGTTCATGTATTCCGGACGGGTTGTCGGGCTGTTGAATGAAACAGATGCATCGAATGACACTTGTGTAGGCATATTCTTGCGACCACTCTTGGTTGTGATAAGGATAACGCCATAAGCGGCACGAGCTCCATAGATAGAGGCAGAAGCTGCATCCTTTAATACTGATACGCTTGCCACATCTTGCGGATTGATCAGATTCGGATCCATCTGCACTCCGTCGACCAAAACCAGCGGGCTACCACCATTGATGGATGTTTCACCGCGGACATTGAAGCTTGAACCTTTTCCCGGCTGTCCGCTGGTGGTGATGTTCAAATTAGGAATTGTTCCTTGCAAACCTTGTCCCAAATTGACGATGGGACGGTCTGCCAGCACTTTGTCATCGACGGCAGAAACCGCACCGGTCAGATTGGCTTTCTTGACAGTCGCATAACCTACAACAACAACCTCATCCAGGGTCTTGCTGTCCTCTTTTAGCGCGATTTTTAAAGGTTTTCCCTCCCATACGATTTCAGAGTCTACATAACCAACATATGAAACGACAATGACATCACCTTTCTTGACATTTGGGATACTGAAATCTCCGTCCAGTCCTGTTATTGTTCCGTTTGTTGTTCCTTTGACAACGACAGACGCACCGATGACGGTCTCACCGTTCTGATCTACAACCACCCCCGTGCAAGTATTGTCTTGTTGTACAGAATACATTTCTACAGCCGCTGCATGGGGTACGGCCTGCACATATCCGGTAGAAAAGCCGGATAAAAGTAACATAGCGCTTACTAGCTTTAGTCGCTCTTTTTTCATAGCTTTAATATTAAAAATGTGTTTTATGACAATTCATCTGTGATTTTTATTTTGGCTTTAAGGAAAATTCCTAATTATAAAAAATTAAACCAATAAGTTAATAAATTCCCTCTTTTTTAAAGGTCCTTTTGTTTTTTGGTGCAAATATATAAATACATTTTAAAATGCATTCAATGTTTATAAGATTTTTATTGAAAAAATATCGTTTACGCGAACAGTTAAGTTAATTCTTGCATTTATACCGGCGGGATGAAATTTATCTGGCAATAACCTGAATTATCATGACTTTGGAGGAGATAGGGGTAAGTTATTAAATATAACACATCCAGATTCTCCTGATAATTTAATAATAAAATGTCCTTTTTGTCAATGACATAATAATAAAATCAGTATTATTCATCCCCATCGCAGATATATTTTTCTATGGTGGGATGATTTTAAAGTATCCACTATTCTATTACTTCACTTTAAAGAAACTGCCTCCATTCGTAATCAACCGGATTTTCTTTTCTCTCTCTTTTCAAAGGCAACGCATTCCCCTCCTTATCCACATATTTCTCCATCAGTTCCTCAATTAGCTTCTTGCTCTCCACCTGGGAGGAGAACAGTTCAAACATGTCCGTTTCCCGGATGGAATGCAGTGTCATGGCCGCCCTGTATGATTTGTTCTCGTCCGAGCCGGCACCATTCAGGTTAAGCAGCACGTCGCCTACATTGAGCATGTCAGCAGGAGTAACCATCGGAGCAATGGCTTCCGTTTCAGGAGAGCGGCTGTCCAGTTCCTCCTGTTCTTCTTTCAGCATTCTCATCTCCTCCAAAGGCAGTTTGCATTCCACTTCATCTTCCGGAATATCCTTATCCGCTCCGATAAAATCACTTCCGGTTTCCAGTTGCTGACTCATGTAAGGGGTGACGGTCTTCCCGGCATTCTCGTCCAGATAGACAAAGTGGGTAGCTCCCATCACATCCTGTGCATTTCCCGGTTCACCGTTGTCTTTTTCAGCTTGTGGCCGATTGCGGGGAGTATAAAGCAGATCACAGATTTTACCTATTCTCTCTTTTTGTTTCCATACCTTATATAACAGATAAGCAGTACAGCCGAACTGTATTGATAAATAAACTATTTCTTCCATTCTATTGGCTTTTGAGTTGCTTCTTGATTATATATTTCATTGATGATATGCTGATACCTTTCCAGATGGTCTGACAGTACACTCCCTAAAAACATGGGGACAGACATTTCCGGTGCAATGACCGGCAATACTTTGGCAACAGTCCTGTACAATGTATCGTTAATATAGGTCTGCCTTCTTGCTCCCGACAGTTTCACTTTCAGAAACCGGTTCTGGTATTCATCTGAATCAGCCGCTCCATCCGGTGTTTTTTTATTTGCTGTCTGGAAGAACCGCTTTTCTTCTCCTGTTTCTCCGGACAAGGTCCAGCCTGACTTTTTGTTTCCGGCTTCTCTTTCGGAGGAACCGTTCTTTCCAAAGCGGTCACATCTCCTGCCATCATGCGTTTCAATGCCTCCTCGTCCACTTGGTAATCCGTTCTTCTTTTGGTGGTCATAATTGTTTTTATTGAAGTTTCAGTATGGTTTCTATTTCCGCTGCCAGCAGGTCCAGACTGCTTCCTTTCATTGCGGAGGAAGATGGAGGGAACAAAGTGCTGCCCCAAACAGACCGGTTTCTGACATCTGATGCCGTTTGATGACATCCTTTGGCCCACGACTTTTCCTTCCCGTATTTTCGTGCCGGACAAAAAAAGCAGAGTTTATGGAATTTGTATGTATCGAAGCTAAGGCATTCATGGAAATGAATGAGGCTTTGGAAGCCGTTGAAAAGCAAATGCGTGAAACATGCGGAGGAGGTATCTGTAGTATGGATGACTGGATTGACAACCAGGAAGCATGTATGCTTATGAATGTCTCACCCCGAAAGCTGTTGCAACTTCGGAGAAGCAGGATTATCCCTTACAGCCATATAGACCGCAAGGTATATTACAGGCGTCAGGATATTATATATTATTTGGAAAACAGTATTCACCATGTAACCCCCGAATCCTTATGACTCAATTCATGCTGACCAAGGAAAGCCCTGAGATTATACGTTTTTTTCGGAACATAAGCACCCTGTCCAAAATGCTGGATGATCAGGAGCAAAACCTTCGTCCGGTCCTGAACGAAGAATGTTACATTACCGACAGCGAGTTGGCGGAGACATTGAAGCTGACACGAAGGACGCTGGCTGATTACAGAATGAACGGCAGGCTGCCTTATTACAAAATAGGAGGCAGATTATTATATAAGGAAAAGGACACCATGTGTGAATTGAGTAGAGTTATTCACTACTTTAACCTGACAAAAGCAAGCATATATAACATTATTTGAAAGAGGTTAGAGTTAAAGCAAAGAAAAGCCACCAATAAAGATAAATAAAATAAAGAATCCCCTACTTTCACAAGCGGGGGATTCAGCTATAAATTTAAAGTTTTTCTATTATCTAAGCATTTCTCTCACCAGAGAAACGACTTATTCAATTTTTATCCAACCATAGTGTGATATTATTCACCTACAGTAATCTTAACAGGAACAGGACTTGATTTAACACGACCCCAAATATCTTCTACTTTAATCTTGATAGTCGTTTCAACTGTGTGGTCAACTTGATAACCTTTCAGGATCAGACCACCTTCAACTGTTACTTCCTTGCCATCAATATTTTCTGTTGTAGCAGCAGTAGCTAAACCACCATTACCAACTTCGAAGTACAACTTGTTACCTGTTTCACCACTTACTTTTGCGATATCATTACGAGACCATGCTGCTTTACTATTGTCTTCTTCATTAATTATATCCGGCATAACCTTGTAAGATACCTCAGTATTATAAGTGTAACCGATAATAACATCATTACCGAACTTATAACCGTCCAAATCAGAAGCCTTGATTGTTACTACATTACCTTCTTTCGGAACAATCTTACCTTTTTCAATCGGACTCATTACTTTCACCTGGAAGTTGAATACTGCATCAGAAGGATATGTCCAAGCGTTGTCGAACTTACCATCAATAGTCAGTTTCAAAACTTGATCGTAACCCTGTTCGCTTCCCAAATTACCCTGTAAAGTCAAGTAAGCTAAATTATCACTTACAACCAAAGCATTATTACTAGCCTGGCTGTTTGATTGTAACCAAGCTAATTGTGAAGAGACCTTATTTGTAGAGCCAATTTTGTCTGTAGTATTCAGTTTAACAGTAAATCCGTTGGTATCATATTTAGAGAAGATTCTGCTTAGCTTGAATGTAGCAGTAGTTTTACCAACAGCATATTTATCAGAATCATCTTTATATAAGTAGCAGTTAGCCACATTATCCTGAACGAATCCCGGATCAATTGCGAACAATTCAGTGATAGCAGGCAAAGTGAATGTGAACGGAACCTTGATAGAATTCAGTTTCTCACCACCTGTCAAAGCATCATAGAATGTGATAACAGCTGTATACTGCGTTCCAATTTCAAATGGTGAATGTGCAGCCTTCTTATTGTTAACAGCAAAAATCATATTCTTAGCAGTCTTACCTACAAGTACGGTTTTATCGTTGTTACCCTCCATGTTATCTTTCAACTCAGACACGAAAGTTTCTGTTATTTGATCAGTTTCAGTCAAAGGTGTACCGTCAGCTTTGAGATAAGTAACTTCATGTCTCTTCACCTTAGTATTCCACAAAGCCAGACCTTCAGTACCCAGAGCATCCTTCATCTTAGTCAAATCAATCTGGAAGAAGTTCTTGTCCTTGGAAAGATCATTGCTATTATTCTTGCTCAGCTGATGAGTGATAGGATCATAAACTACTTCATTAGAAATAGTACTTGCTTGACCAAACCATACATTAGCTGTTTCATGTGCCCCCTCATTACTAACAGTTTCTAAAGTTAATTTGAAACCTGCTTTTGTAATATTATCAGGAGTTTTAGTCAATCTAAATTTATATGTACCAACAGTCTCTTCAATTTCAATGCCAAATAAAGTTTTGGCATCATCATCAACAGAAAGGTGCATATCATATAAAGCACCAGCATCTTTTCCGTTTACAAAATACCATTCATTAGTATTAATCTTAGCAGCCAGATGTTCTGATGAACCGCAGGTTTGATTAATGCCAACAAATTTCTGACCATTAATTTCTATAAGATTACCTGAAGCATCTTTGATTTCAAGTTGAGTTAAATTAATTTCTTTTGGCGATTCTTGTACTTTTAACTGATATTCAGAGCGGATATTACCAATAGTTACAGCGTATAACTTATAGTTATCCCCATCTTTGAACTGGTTAATAAATTTTTCAACATCATCCATTGAAATAAAAGCTTCATTCATTGATAAAGTATACAACCCATTTGGATTTGCTGTTCTTCCTACAACAAGCTCTTTATAATCAGTAGCTTTTAAGGCAATATGGTTGGGAATATTATTTTTACTATCAACTAATGAGTATGTTAACTCCTTACCATCAACACCAGTCGGATTAATTTGTACAACAGGGGTTTCAACAGAAGAAACAAGATTTATTTGTTTACCCTTCTCAGCTGGTAAAGTACGTGGCCCTTTCCATTCTTTTATTACAACTTCCCCTGTATATGTAAACTTCTTAAAGTCTAAATTTTGTTTGTTATCAATCAAAATTAAATCGCTAACTATTGAGGTAGCAGTAGGAACTTTCACTTCCTGTTTGTTACCGTCTTTATCAAAGATAGTCAGTGTAAATCCATCAGCTTCGCTACCTACAACGCTAACGCCGGAAACGGGAACGCCTGTAGATTTGTAGGTTCCGTCTTCCTGCAATACAGCCCATACACCATCCTGCATTATGATAGACGGTTTCGTTTCACTTGTGGCAACCTTCAGTTCTTGAGGTTCATCGTTGATGTATAAAATACCATCTACAACCTTCACAACATCTCCATTGCCTTTTTCATCATCCAAAGTGATAGTTACAGGATCACCCTGATTGAATGTAAAGGTAATGCCATGTCCGTCAGCTGTTTTTGCAACTGAAGTAACATACTTACCGCTACCAACGAGATCCTGCAAAGCCTTGATTGCATCAGCATTTGCAGTAATTTGTCCTTGCAGATTATCGATATCATCGTCATAATCTTTACAAGATACAAATGTTCCTGTTGACGAAACCATTAAAGCTCCGAACAGGATTGCACTTAAAAATTTTTTGTTCATAATGAATTTAAATTTATAAATTTAAAAAAAATAAAAATTGGTTGTTCATATTTGGTTTTAAAGGACTTAATTATCTTGCATTTCATTTTTCCATTTGTATGTCATATAACGTTTCGGCGTATATCCCGACTGTCTGCCAAAAGCGGCATAGAAAGCACTTTTGGATGTAAAGCCGCTTCGTTGGGGAAGTTCCTTCAACGGACAGTTTCCTGCACGTAAGAGTTCCTTGGCATATTCCACTCTGTATGTATTAACCAGCTCCTTCATGTTACAGTCAAAATACCTATTTATCACATTCGACAGATAGGTCTGGTTTGTCTCGATCATCATACTCAATTTCTTCAGGGACAGTTTCGGGTCAAGAAAAACCTGTTTTATCTCCAAGAAGTAAAGAAGGGACTTGTAAATATCCAAATCCACCTTTCTTGTCTCAATTCCGCCTGCAACAAACTCTTTCCGCCACTGTTTTTCAGCAGCATCAAAAAGCAAGTCCTTCTGCCTTTGAGAAACAAAAGAGGCTTTTTTACGTTTCAGAAATAGATATTCCATAATATTTCCCCTGTTCCAACTTTATTCAAGTACGGTTAAACTCTTAATTTTGCTGCAAATATACATACTTTATTGAAAACTCATCTATTTTTCTCATAAAAAAATTTAGTTTCTCGTAAAAAAGTGGCTTTTTCAGTATTTTTCAGGCAATTATATAAAGTATGGATGGGGGGAATATACATTAATTATATGAAGCTAATGAATGCTGTTTATAAGTTTCATTCCTATTTGCCATGGAACATAAAACAGCATGGGTATGGTATTATTATGGTTAAGGAAATATTTTGTGAGTGTGTTTTACCAATATTTATTGGCTATGTACAGTTTAACCTTTATCTTTGCTGGTAATTCACCCTAAAAGGTTGGTTCGGATTGTTTGGCTTATGACTTATCTTCTCGATTTGTGATAAATATAGTTTCAAGACCGGTCGGATTCTTTTAATTTTTCCAACATGTTTTGTTATTATCCCAGAAAACACAGTATATCATTCAGGGTATTATCGTCCAGCTCTTCCAGGGCAACCAAAGCAGTACCGTTTGTTGCATATAAAACTCCGCTTCCGCCAAGAAATACATGGGTTATCGGATATGTATTGCCTTTTCTGTCTGCTATATACATATCTATACTCCTGTCATTCTCCTTCAGGCAGAGCCCCATGATACTATCCAAAACCATTCTTTTATCCATAACCTTCC
>CDYQ01039357.1_pt1 | contig 14146 bp, 10 predicted proteins | sample 557451 | NCBI WGS metagenome assembly CDYQ01 (sample SAMEA3182059, study PRJEB8094) | gut metagenome | biome: human; feature: gut; material: Stool; isolation source: human stools | place: Canada | collected 2012-11-26
TCTCAAAGAAGCTCAGGTCTATCTTTGACAGGCGGGTGGAAATGGAACTGTGCGTCACATGGGCGTCTGCACTTATGTTGAACAGCGTCTTGAAAATGGAATTGTTGAATACGACCTCAAGCTTGCGCTGACTTATCTGATCTGCTGCCAGGAGGGCAAAGACAAGGAGATAGAACATCCGCTCGCCGCTCAATACCTTGGCGCAATAGTCCACCTTTGTAGAACTGGACAGTTTGGCCAGTTCTTCATCGGGTATCATGCGCAGGATGTCTTTTGCATGAACTTTTACATCTTTCATTTCAATATTTTTTTGCTCTATTATTATGATGTAAAGATACAAAAAAATATTGATATATGCAAGTAAATAACTGACTTTCAGATAGTTAAAATCTTTCAAACACTAGTGATTTGTTGCCGGTTCGGAGGAATTGCGTGGATGGGAGAAGTCTGATTTGCTTCAGCTCTTTCTTGACACGCAGCCTATTGTCCCCGACAAGCTTTCCATATATAAATTCTACAAAGGCTTTATATTCAAGCGGTTTACGGTCGTCAACATCCCCCGGCGTAATCATAAAATTCAGAAGTTCTCCACGTTCGTTGCATATCAAATGTAGCTTGAATCCGAAGAACCAACCCATGGAACATTTTCCTCTTTGTGCTATTTCCTTGAACGTTTTATGAATATGTATTCTCTTGTTCTTGCATACCCGTAAAGGAGTGCTGTCAACAAAACTGATGCCTGTACATTTGCCCAAAAGAACCTTCTTGATGAGTATGGCCAGAGGGATGGCAACGTCTTTCTCCAATTCAACAAAACGGTTGTAAGAAACGACCTTAGGAAAGAAATGGCGCATATGTTTGCAGACCTTTTCCTGATAGAAATGCTTTAGACAACGGTATCCTGAGTCATGGAAAAGTATCATGATAAGCATGATTTCCGCCTTGGACATAGTAGAATCACGGTGATATTTGCGCTTTGCTGTTGGTTTAAACGTATATTTTGCCGTCATAGCATCAAAAAATTTGCAGAATTGAAAATCAGCGAAGCTAAATCGTCTGCCATACAAAATAATTCTATAACTTTGCTCTCGGTGATCATAGCGATTATTGTTTGTAATACTTTGTAATTCAGCACTATAAAGTTACAACAATTTTCGCTAATCACTAAATTTACAAGTACTTATAATTCGTCGAACTCACGTTAGTTACTAACAGAATTAATACACAAGCCTGATGCCTGATTTGGGCATAAAGACCTAAAGAAAATGAGTATGCATAAAATACGTAAATTAATAATAAAAAATCATATTTTTAAGTTATATAGTCTATATTTAAAGGATTTAATATTTATATTTGTCGAGGAATAATCTACAAACTATTTAAAAACTTAAATAATGAAAAGGAAAACATTTTTATGTATGTTCCTGATGGCATTATTGTCAGGAGGAACAATGTATGCAGAAACAGAACAAACCGTTATAATAAACGGAACTGAAATCGACAAATTCGTAAGCAATCTGACTTTCAATGGGAACAACGTAACACTTCAATTTGACGACAACACTTCACTGACAGAAGACATGTCGAAGGTCAGCATCTCCTTAAGCTATGAAAACACAACCGGAATAACAAATATTACATCTATGGACAATTCCGGAAAGTCAAAAGTCTACAACCTTAACGGACAATACATGGGTAAAGATGCCAATGCCCTTAACAAAGGCGTGTATATTATTAATGGAAAAAAGACAGTCATAAAATAATTTTATCATGAAAAACATATACTCAACAATAATTACGGCATTCCTAATATGCCTTATGCCATTTTTCACTACTGATGCAGTTGCTCAGACATGGGACTTTCAAGAGGAAGGTGTAAGCAGTACAGACAGGACAAATCTGTCTGTCGATACTGAAAACTGGACATATGATGCCACAAATGACAGATATTCGAACAATAAGGCATTAAACTCTGAAACATTAAAAGCTAACGGCACAGAACTGATATTTACACAGAATATCATATTCACGGCTGAAACATCAGATGCCATTCGAGTGGATATAAAGAAACAATGCCTTACATTGAACAAAGTGTCAACAATAACGATAGACAACCTTGAAAAAGGCTCTAAGATAACTGTTAAATGCAAGACAAGTTCAAAAACAGAAAAGAGAGGACTCAATGTGACAAACATCACCCCTAAGTCTGGATTTTTTAACGGCACAAGTCTTGACGATCAGGTAAACACAGGTACTGTTACCGAAGACGGAAGCATAACGCTGACAAACACAGGAGGACTTTACATATATATGATATCTGTTGAAAAAGAAGGCGAAGGAACAACACCTGAACCGACAACAGACCACTCCGTAAGCCTCAACAGCCAAAATAATCAAATGCGACTGACACTGACCAGCAACGACATTAAATATTATAATACAGATGAAGTAAAAGTCAGTATAGACAGAGCCAACGGCATAGTAAACGTCAGCCCTGTAAACGGGACATGGACAGACGCATACACAAAGACTGTAAAAAATATCAGCTTTGCAAAAGCAGAAGACAGCGGCAGCGAAGGCGACATTGACAATCCGGAAGGAAAGGTAAAGATTCTTGAGTCAAAAGGATGGCACGAATCAGCCTTCGTAAAATGGGAGCCGTTTGCAGATGCATCGTCTTACATAGTGTACGTAAAAGGCGGACAATACGAAGAATATACAAAACTGGACGACCAGCTGGTACGCAACTATGGAACATACGGACGGGCAGATGCTACAGGCTTAATTGCTGCAGACAATTATTCATTTAAGATTGTTCCGGTAATTGAAGAAAAAGAACAAGATGCTGCAGCTAACGAAGTTACCGGAATAAAGGTAATAAACTATAAACGTGAAGGTTTCTGTTTCCTCAATGGCAATACGCCGGGAGCATATAATGCCGACGGTACGCTAAAAGCCAACGCACGCGTAATATACGTTACGGCAAATACAGCAAAGACTGTAACATGTCCTGTTATTGGTGATAAGGAACAGACTTATACGGGACTGCAGGCAATACTCAACGCATACCAAAAAGGAAAAGAGACACGTCCGCTGTGCGTAAGAATCATCGGCATGATCAAAGACACCGATATGGATGCATTGTTAAGCAACGAAGGACTTCAAATAAAAGGCAAGAACAATTCTGTTGAAATGAATATAACAATAGAAGGCATAGGTGAAGACGCAACAATAAACGGCTTCGGATTTCTTCTGCGCAATGCCGTAAACGTAGAGCTGCGCAACTTCGGCATCTTAAACTTCATGGATGATGGTGTTTCGTTGGATACGGACAACAAATACTGCTGGATACACAATCTGGATTTATTCTATGGTCAGGCCGGAGGAGATTCAGACCAGGCTAAAGGCGACGGCACTATCGACATCAAAGGCGATTCTCAGTATATAACCGTATCAAGCAACCATTTCTTCGACAGCGGAAAATCGTCATTATGCGGAATGACAAGCGAGAGCGGACCCAACTACATAAGCTACAACAACAACTGGTTTGACCACTGCGACTCACGTATGCCGCGTATCCGCACGATGTCTGTACATGTATGGAACAACTACTTCGACGGTATTTCCAAATATGGCGTAGGTGCAACATCCGGCTCAAATGTATTTGTAGAAAGCAACTATTTCAGAGCAACAAAATGTCCGATGCTCATATCCAAACAAGGATCAGACATTTCATCTGACCCTAAAGGCACATTCTCTGGAGAAGATGGTGGTATGATAAAGTCATTCGGCAACATCATGACAGAAAAGACACAATATTATAAATATGTAACATACCAGGAAGACAATGTACAATTTGATGCATACGAAGCCAAAACAAGAGACGAGCAAGTACCGCAAGACATAAAGACCTTGCAGGGTGCAACTTCTTATAACAACTTCGATACCGATGCATCATTGATGTATGACTATGAACCGGTAGAAGCAGCAAACGTACCGTCAGAAGTCACAGGCTGGTATGGTGCAGGAAGAATGAATCACGGAGATTTCAAGTGGACCTTCAATAACAGCATCGACGATACAGATTATAACGTCAATAAAGAACTGAAAGAAGCTGTTACAAACTACAAGTCATCACTTATCGGCATCTTTGGAGACGAAAATGCTTCAAGCGGCGAAACAGGCGGAGGTGAAACAGGTGGAGAACCGGGTGATACAGAAACACCTGTTGAGGGTGAAATAATCTGTGACTTTACAAACGGCACTCCGTCTAACAGCGCCATTACAATGACCGGAACAAAAGAAAATTACAGAAAAGAAGATACTATAATAGATGGTGTTACATATACAAACAGCCTTAAGATGGAGTCAGGCACAGAGATATCATTCTCTACAACTGAAAAGATGACCCTTACAATATACTTTGGCTCGAGCAGCACTAAATACAACATAAAAGTCGACGATGTTAAAATTGAAGGCGACAGCTCATCTAAGAGCCTGACGACCACAATAGAGCAAGGAAGCCACAAAATAACAAAGGCCGACAGCTGCACTGTAGCCCTAATAAAATTAACGCCTATTGCTGAATAAAGCCTAAACTTGATTTTTAATTATAACGTGAAATCTGATTGACAATTAAATTCTATCTGAATCGGACCTGACATAAATCAGGTCCGCTTTTATTTTATATGCCTCATAGGCCTATTAATCTTTACGTAATAACTTAATTTAAAATAGGAATAATCTTTCTAACTCAAAAATTTTAATTGTTATAAAGGAGAAAATTTCTACAGCACATAAACCATGCCAAAACTTATAAGAAAGAAATGATGCAGTCAGTAAGTTATATCATCAATCAATATAAACGCAAATAAGGACATCTATGATAAAAAGAAAAAGAAGCATCAAATGATGCTCCTTTTCTGTGATTCCGTTGGGATTCGAACCCAAGACCCACGCCTTAGAAGGGCGTTGCTCTAATCCAACTGAGCTACGGAACCCCTAAATCGAGTGCAAAGGTACTCAAAATAATTCTTATAACAAAATTTTTTAGGAAAAACTTTTAAATAAGAATACAAGTACCTCTAAAATATTTATGAATTCATCGTTGCAAGGAACTCATCGTTATCATAAGTACGAGCCATACGGTCATGAATTGTATTCATAGCCTCAATTGGCGTCATGTCAGAAATATACTTGCGTAAAATCCACATGCGGTCGAGAGTTGTCTTGTCCTGCAACAGATCATCACGTCGTGTACTTGAAGCAACAAGATTAACAGACGGGAATATTCTCTTGTTACTGAGGCTTCTATCCAACTGGAGTTCCATGTTACCAGTACCCTTGAACTCTTCGAAAATAACCTCATCCATCTTACTGCCTGTGTCAATCAATGCTGTTGCGACAATAGTGAGCGAACCTCCGCCCTCTATATTACGTGCCGCACCAAAGAAACGTTTCGGCTTCTGCAGAGCATTAGCGTCAACACCACCGGTAAGCACCTTACCACTAGCAGGTGAAACCGTATTGTATGCACGTGCAAGACGTGTGATTGAATCAAGGAAGATCACCACATCATGTCCACACTCAACCATACGCTTTGCCTTTTCCAATACAATACCGGCAATCTTTACATGACGTTCTGCCGGTTCATCAAACGTAGAGGCGATAACTTCTGCATTAACCGTACGCGCCATGTCGGTAACTTCCTCTGGACGCTCATCAATAAGCAACATCATAAGATATGCTTCCGGATGATTTGCCGCAATTGCATTGGCTATGTCCTTCATAAGGATTGTCTTACCTGTCTTTGGCTGCGCAACGATAAGCGCTCTCTGTCCTTTACCGATCGGCGAGAACAAGTCAACAATACGAGTGCTGAGGTTTGTAGTTGAACGCTCACCGCACAAAGTAAACTTCTCATCCGGGAATAAAGGAGTAAGATGGTCAAACGGTATACGGTCGCGTACTTCAGCAGGATCACGGCCGTTAATCTTATCAATGCTTGTCAACGGGAAATACTTCTCTCCGTCATGCGGTGGACGCACGTGGCAATTTACCACATCGCCAGTCTTAAGTCCATAACGCTTAATCTGGGCTATAGAAACATAAATGTCATCAGGAGAAGAAAGATAATTATAGTCGCTCGAACGCAGGAATCCATAGCCATCAGGCATTATCTCAAGTACACCGTTGGCAGTGATAATATCCTCAAAATCAAATTGCGGTACACTTTCCGGCTCCATCTGAGGAGCATACATAACATTATTTAAGTCCATAGGACTTGTCGGATTGTCAAACATATCAAATCGCGGCACAGCCATCTGATCTTCAATCGGCAAGTCTACAATAGGAATAAAGTCTGTTCCGTCTCCGGGATCGCCTTCCCATACACCTGATGCAATAATCTCACGTTTCTCGTCAGCCACTTCGTTGTGTGCATTCACCTTAGCCTGCAACTGTGCTATAAGATCTGTTGAGTTGTCATTCTGAGTATCAGGAGCTTCTGCGGTTGCAAATTCAGCTTCAGGAACAATGGCCAAATCTGTTTCTTCCGGCATATCATCACTTATTGCTTCAGGAATTTCGCTGACACCTTCAACAACATCCTCTGATATTGCTTCGGGAACTTCAGGCGCAGCCTCAACTACATTATCAACAACAGGCTGCAATGGTTCTGGCTGTTTTTCCGGTTCAACAGGCACAACCTCTTCCACAACAGGAACTGCCTGCGGCTGCTCAACCTCAGCCACCGGTTCAGCAACAGCCTTGCTCTTAGCCCGAGAACGTGTCTTGGCGGGCGGAGTAACCGGTGCATCATTAAACAATGAGGGAGTCTCAGCCTGAACTTTATTCTTTTTCAAATCGAAGTTTTCGCCTTCCTTTCCGTTTACAGAATAAACACGGTCGGTGTCCTTCTTTACAATACGAACTCTGCGACGCTTAGTGCCAAGCGGGTTCTTGTTTCCTTCAATTTCGGCCTGCTTATCAAGGATCGAATATATTATTTCTTCCTGAGTTTCGCCAGACTTGATTTTAGCACCCACTTTCTCTGCTATCTCTTCAAGCTCGGAAATATCTTTAGATAATAATTCGTCTTTGCTATACATATTAGGTTTACGTATATAAGAAATTTATTGATTGTATTCGTTTCACGAGTGGAAACAAATTATGATTTTTTAAATTTAATGCAAAAGTAATAATTTATATTGATTAAAAGAAGTAACGGCTCTGAAGACTTATTCATTTTAACTTAATTTTAATATTTAAGATTCTATTTCTGAAAGCTCCAGCCACCGCATTTCCTTAAGGTCGAGTTCTTCCTTTATCAACGGCAGACGTTTGCTTTTTTCAGTCAGTTCGTCTACCGGCAGCTTACCGCTGCAAAGCTGCTCTTCTATTTCCTTCTGCTCTTTTTCCAGTTCGGCTATTTCTTTCTCAAGCTGAGCAAACTCCATCTTTTCTTTATACGACATCTTGCGGCGCTCCTGATGCCGTTTTTCTCTTGGACGACTGTCTTTTTTAGCCGCCGTTTCTTCGTCACGGCTCTTAAGCGAACACCACTCACGATACTGTGTGTAGTTTCCGGGGAAATCGTTTACTACGCCATTGCCTTTGAACACAAGCAGATGGTCTACCACTTTATCCATGAAATAACGGTCGTGACTTACGATTATGACACAGCCGGGGAAGTCGGCCAGATACTCTTCAAATATCTGCAGAGTCTGTATGTCAAGGTCATTTGTCGGCTCATCAAGCACCAGGAAGTTCGGATTTTTCATCAGCACTGTACACAGATACAGCTTGCGCTTCTCGCCTCCGCTCAACTTATACACATAATTGTGCTGCTGTTCGGGGGTAAACAAGAAATGCTGCAAAAACTGTGATGCTGACAGATGCTTTCCGCCTCCCATGTCTATATAATCGGCAATGTCGGTTATCACATCGAGCACTTTCTTTTGTTCATCAAAGACCATGCCTTCCTGAGAGAAATATCCGAAACGCACAGTCGAGCCGATGTCAAAGCGTCCGCCGTCAAGCTTCTCCTGCCCCAACAGCAACTTCAGGAATGTTGTCTTGCCTGTGCCGTTATTGCCAACAATACCCATTTTCTCAAAACGGGCAAAATTATAGTAAAAGTCTTTGAGAATAACCTTGTCCGGCGACCAACTCTTGGAGATATACTGGCACTCAAATATCTTGCTTCCGATATAGACGTTTCTGACTTTAAGCCTTACCTGGCGGTCCTCAATCCTCTGCTTGGCCACTTTCTCAAGTTCATAGAATGCGTCCTCTCTGTATCTTGCCTTATGGCCTCGCGCCTGGGGCATTCTGCGCATCCAGTCGAGTTCCTTTCTGTACAGGTTGTTTGCACGTGCTATTTCGGCGCGCGTGTTGTCTATGCGCTCCTGACGCTTCTCGAGATAATAGCTGTAATTGCCGCGATAGGTGTATATTTTCTTGTCGTCAAGTTCCAATATCACCGAGCATACCTTGTCGAGGAAAAACCTGTCGTGGGTAACCATGAGCAAGGTTTTGTTGCCACGGGCAAAGAAGCCTTCCAGCCATTCTATCATGTCGAGGTCAAGATGGTTGGTTGGCTCATCCAGGATAAACATGTCCGGGTCGGTCAGCAATACGTTTGCCAGTGCCACACGGCGCTGCTGTCCTCCGCTCAGAGTGCCCATCTTCTTGTCAAGGTCATCTATCTTAAGCTGTGTAAGTATCTGCTTCGCACGCAGAATCTTCGCCTCATCTCCTTTATGATTAAAGCATGCATCCAGCACAGTGTCGTCGGGATCAAACTTGGGCGACTGTTCCAGATAGCCAATCTTAAGCTCGCGTCTGAAGATAATATTGCCCGAATCGTAGCCTTCGCGCCCTGTCAATATGGAGAGCAGCGTCGACTTGCCCGTGCCGTTCTTAGCAACAAGACCTATTTTCTGTCCTTCGGCAACACTGAACGATATGTCCTGAAACAGGACATGGGCTCCAAACGATTTAGTAAGATTCTGTATGTCAAGATAAGGTAACTGACCGGCCATTTCTGTCTTTATTTATTATTTACGCCTTACTGTTTAAGCGTTTTATTTATATTTTCGATATAATCAAGAATTTCGTCGCGTCCGCGCTTTGTCTCGCTGCTCGATATGAAATAAGGAGGAAGCTCATCCCAAGTTTCCTTCAGCTTGTCCATATATGCGGCTGCCGTAGGCGCCACCTTAGACGAGCTAAGCTTATCGGCCTTTGTGAACACTATCGAGAACGGTATGCTGCTCTGCCCGAGCCAGTTGATAAAGTCTATGTCGATAGCCTGCGGCTCGTGTCTGATGTCTATCAGCACAAACACGTTTACGAGCTGCTCGCGCTGCAGGATGTAAGACGTTATCATCTGCTCCAACTTCTGCTGAACCGTCTTTGAGCGCTTGGCAAATCCATAGCCGGGAAGGTCTACCAGATACCACTCATTATTTATAATAAAGTGGTTGATAAGCAGAGTCTTGCCCGGGGTGGCCGATGTCTTTGCAAGATTTTTGTGGTTGCAGAGCATGTTGATAAGGCTTGATTTGCCAACATTGCTTCGTCCGATAAACGCATACTCAGGCTTTGTGTCTTTAGGACAAAGCTGTATGTTAGGACTGCTCACTGAAAATTCTGATTTTGTTATTATCATTTAGTCGTCGATAAATTTATGAAAAACCTTTGCAAAGGTAATAAAAATATCAGAAAAATACAACCGCCGGCACAATGTTATATATAAGCAACGGATAAAATCTGCAGACAATACCCTGCATGCACCCAGGCACAATGACGACGGCGCATACGCGAAAACGCACCCGGACCGGCATGTGTGCAATAAAAATTCATGACAAATTATTTTTCAGAAACAGACAATCACAAATGCAAAAATGGCATACAGAGATGACAAAACAGGGGATATTTTACACAAGAAAAGCCAACTTGCAGTCATAAAACAGCCAATATCGCCGCTGAAACACACTTAAATGCGATGCGAAACACACTGAATTACGAATCAAAAAGCATGCTTTTACGACCTAAAAGGACACATATCAGCAGTCAGAAAATGGCATGCACAGCAACAACAGCGTATAACACGCTGGCTTACAATTAATTACGCAAAAGCCACTATTTTTAGATTAAAACACATCAAAACAGGCAAGCAGCTAATACGGAGGCTGTCTGAGAGGCTTAAAAATCTGCATTTTGTAAAGAAATAAGAAAGTGTGCATTCTTCATATACGATACACTCTTCATGCCGGACATCAATAGTCGATATGCAGAAGATATTAAAGATGCGCAAAACAGGCTGCCACAGCGCACAAAACAGCAGCCACGCAACCCACAAAAGACATTCAAAGGAAAATAAAAATAAATTTGTTTTGAATTTTACTACTATTGAAGTAACTTTGCCGACAAAAACATTTTAGCAAAGTATGACCCAACAATATCCGTCGGCATTGCTCGAAAAGGCAGTGGCAGAATTTTCAAGCCTGCCCGGCATAGGACAGAAAACAGCCCTAAGGCTGGTGCTGTTTCTGCTGAGACAGGACAAGGACAAGGTGGAAAGGTTTGCCCAGACCATAAGCGAAATGAGACATAAGATAAAGCACTGCACCGTGTGCCACAACATAAGCGACACGGACGTCTGCCCTATCTGCTCCGACGCAAGACGCGACGACACCACAGTGTGCGTGGTTGAAAACGTGCAAGACGTAATGGCCATCGAAAACACTCAGCAGTACAACGGGCTTTATCATGTACTCGGAGGCGTAATATCGCCCATGGACGGCATAGGTCCTAACGACATAGAGATAAGCTCGCTGGCAGAAAGAGTTGAGAGCGGAAAGATAAAAGAGGTGATTCTAGCGCTTAGCTCCACAATGGAAGGCGACACCACCAACTTCTACATCTACCGCAAACTGGCAAAATTCGACATACGCCTGAGCGTGATTGCACGCGGAATATCTGTGGGCGGCGAGCTGGAATACACCGACGAGGTTACGCTCGGACGATCTATCATTAACCGGCAGCCGTTCGACGGCAGGCAATAGCAGATGACGCCACCTGCCGGAAAACTGCTTAAAGCGAAAATATTAACCAAGAAAATGAAAAGAACAAAAAACATACTCTCGGTAATCATGTACGTCAGCATAGCTTTGCTGCTGGCCATAACCGCAATATTTGAAACCGAGACGCTGCTGCCGGGAGACCTGACAGCAAGCAAGAACGCCGAATTTCTTACCGTGTCGCTAATGGAAGTCATTACAATATGCCTCATTCCTGCGTCACTGAGGCTGTTCAAGGTCAAGAAAATCAGCATGAAGCTACAGGCTGAGCCAGAAAAAGAGCTGCTCCGCTGGGGAAGCATACGCATGATAATGCTTTGCGTCCCGATGGTGGCCAACACCCTGCTCTATTACCTGTTCATGAACGTGGCATTCGGCTATATGGCAATTATCGGACTTATCTGTCTGATTTTCGTCAACCCAACAATGGCAAGATGCATATCTGAAACAAGCTACAAGAAATGAAACTTGCAATAATAATCGTCAGCTACAACGTAAGACACTATCTTCAGCAATGTCTCGACAGCTTATACAGAGCCGTTGAGGGCATCGACGCAGAAATATACGTAATCGACAATCATTCAAAAGACAACACCGTGAAGAAGCTTAAAGGCAAGAACCGCGGTGTGAAGTTTATTGCCTGCAATCACAATCATGGCTTTGCAAAAGCCAACAACATGGGCATAAGGCGCACAAAGAGCGAATACGTGCTGCTGCTGAACCCCGACACTATTGTTGGAGAAAACACCCTGAAAGAGTGTATCAGATTCATGGACGAACATGAGAATGCGGGCGGACTGGGCGTAAGAATGCTGAAATGCAACGGCAGCGACGCCATGGAGAGCCGGCGCGGACTGCCGACACCGATGACCGCTTTCTACAAGATGTGTGGACTGTGTGCCAAATATCCCACACATAAGAAACTGGGAAAATACTACATGGGATATCTTCCGTGGGACGAACCGGCCAAAATCGAGATAATAAGCGGAGCCTTCATGATGATGAGGCGCACCGCACTTGACAAGGCAGGACTCCTCGACGAAGACTTCTTTATGTACGGTGAAGACATCGACCTGTCATACAGGCTGCTGAAGAGCGGCTTCGACAACTGGTATCTGCCAACAAAGATACTGCATTACAAGGGCGAAAGCACGCAGAAGTCATCGTTCAAATATGTACACGTGTTCTACGAAGCCATGCTCATCTTCTTCAAAAAGCACTATGGCCATCTCAGCATCTGGCTGAACATGCCTATAAAAGCTGCAATATATCTTAAAGCCACAACGGCTCTTATAAAGACTACGTCAGAGCATATACAGAAGACACTGGGATTCATGCCCGACAGAAGACGCAAGTCGCCACTCTACATATTTATTTCTACAAAAGAATCAATATCAAGATGCCGAAGCCTCGCCGACCGTAACGGCCTGGACGCACAATATATAGTAACGCAGACACCGGCAGACCCGGCTGCACATGCCGAAGCCGTAAAAAACATCAGCTGCAAGACGCCCGTATATCTTGTTTATGACACAGGCTTATGCAGATATGAAGACATTCTTAATCTATTCTCTAAAAACAGCAAGCCCAATGTAAAAATCGGCACATACAGTCCGAGATTCAACATAATAATAACAGACAACGAGATAATAGCCTGATGACAGACATTCTACCGACAATACATCTCAGGGCGATAGAGCCGGAAGACCTCGACGTGTTGTATACCATCGAGAACGACACTAAGGTTTGGAACGTTAGCACAACAAACGTGCCATACTCAAGGTACGTGCTATATGACTACGTCGCAAATGCAAAAAACGACATTTACGCCGATAAGCAGGTGAGGATGATGATAGAAGACGAACATCATAACGTTGTGGGAATAGTTGACATAATAAACTTCGACCCTAAGAACATGAGAGCAGAGGTAGGCATAGTAATAAAACAAGACTACAGAAACAAAGGCTATGCCCTGGCCACTATAACAAGAATAAAAGCTTACGCCGCAAACATCCTACACCTGCATCAGCTTTATGCGTGCATAAACAAGGATAACGAGAGGTCGTTAGCCCTGTTTGAGAAGAGTGGATTCATAAAGTCAAATGAGCTGAAAGACTGGCTCTTCGATGGCAAAAAATACCATAATGCACTGCTAATGCAACTTTTTTTGTAAAAAATCGCCAAAAAGTTTGGTAGATAAAAAAAATATTCATACCTTTGCAACCGCAATTGAGACAGATACCTAATGGTGCGTTAGTTCAGCTGGTTAGAATGCCTGCCTGTCACGCAGGAGGTCACGGGTTCGAGTCCCGTACGCACCGCTCTCAAAAGAGTGGTATTCTCATCTCAGGGTGCGTTAGTTCAGCTGGTTAGAATGCCTGCCTGTCACGCAGGAGGTCACGGGTTCGAGTCCCGTACGCACCGCCAGAAAACATATAAGTCCGCAATCTAAGATTGTGGACTTTTTTATTTATTATCACTCATTATATATCATGCGAACGGATCACCCGATAAATATAGAGCGCATTATCATTGGCTATGTCTTTTTACAATCATATGCATTACAATAAGATTTAGCACACATAAGATAATGCCAATAAACGCATAAACAAACATTTCGTACAAGGAAAAAAATGAATATGTTTTAATCATTGCCCAAAAACAATATGGCAAACAAAACGCTGTTGTAAAGATGGCAGGAATATATGGCTCACCCGATAAATAGTGGGGAAAGAAAATATTACGCATAAATTTTAGTCAGCCTAAAGAGGAAGAATGGTATGTCAATAACTCCTTGGAGCAATGCTCTGAACTGTTTGATTTTGGCATTAAAGCATTCGGCAAAAGCATTGGTAGAGCGGTTCACGAAGAAGTTCAGGACTCCGTCATGGTGTTCTGTCAAGGTGGAAATTATAGCCTGAAAGCTTTTGAATCCGGACCTGTCGGCCCAGTCATACCATTTTGCCAGAGACAATCTGGCGGCATCCTTGTGAATATTCCTTGAGAAAATCATCCGTAAGGAATGTGACAGAGAATAAGCTTCCTGCAGATCCGGATAC
>CDYQ01003104.1_pt1 | contig 14014 bp, 9 predicted proteins | sample 557451 | NCBI WGS metagenome assembly CDYQ01 (sample SAMEA3182059, study PRJEB8094) | gut metagenome | biome: human; feature: gut; material: Stool; isolation source: human stools | place: Canada | collected 2012-11-26
CCTTTTTGGGCGGTTCGCATGTATCCGTGGATTCATTACACCTTAGGTGGAATCTCTATCAACGAGCAGGCAGAATGTCTAAATAAATTCGGAATTCCTATCCCCGGCCTGTATGCCGCAGGACAAATTACCGGCAGTGTTCACGGTGAAAACAGACTTGGCGGAAACGGCCTTACTGATGCGTTTACATTTGGACGCATCGCCGGCAAAAACGCAGCAAGATGGATTAAAGAAAACTGAAAAGAAATCGCTTTTTCTCCCAAACCTCCCTTCTCTCTGCAACAAGGCTTCCGAAATTTAGAAATTGTCAAGAGACAATTAGCCGACGCTTTCTGTTTATCGGATATTTAACCTTGGCACTGAAACGAATCTTCGCTTCCTTTCCAAGGAGAAATAATTTTATGCAAACATCTCGTCGTTCTATCCTCAAAGGCAGCATCCTCGCCTCCTTAGCCGGCACAATGGGTGCTACTGCTATGAGCGCTTCTGCTGCAGAAAAACAGGCTGCCCTTCCGAAGAAGGAATATGACCTAGTCATCTGCGGTTTAGGTATCGGTGGTATCGTCACCGCCATCCGCGCAGCTCAGGACGGCTTGAAACCGGTTATTCTCGAAAAGATGAGTTCTGCTTCGGGTAACACCATTTACTCTGCAGGCTTCATGCTTGGCGTCAACACCAAGATGCAGCAGGAAAAGAAGCTTGAAACCGGCGACACCGTAGATAAATTCTACGAAGACATGATGAAGGTTTCTCAAGGCCGAGGGGATCCCAAACTCACACGCCTTGTTGCTGAAAAAGCAGACGAGACACTGAACTGGCTGCATGACTACGTCGGCGTTAAATATGCCGTCGGCATGAAGCTTGTTTGGCCGATGCTCCAGCGTGCTCACCTCACCATCGGAGAAAAGAAGCCCGGCGGTACACAGCTGATGCTCTATTTACTGGCTAAAGCCAAAGAACTTAATGTTCCTATCGTCTACAACGCCAAAGCGGTCGAACTGCTCGACAACCCTCAAAACGGTAAAGTTATCGGAGTTAAAGTTAAGAGCAAAGAGGGGTTCGAAGAATACTTCGGCAAATACGGCGTCGTCATGGCTACCGGCGGTTTCTCCGCCAACAAGATGATGCTGACAATGATGGCAGGCGTTCCTGCCGCCAACATGCCGGTTCGCGGTTCCCACTCTGTTACCGGCGAAAGCATTCTTTTAACCGGCCCATATTTCCCGAAAGTTGTTAACGTTGACCAATACCACTGCGGACCGATCCACGGACCTACAGGCGCTAACCCGCTAAACATCGTTAACACCGGTATTGCCGTTTCTAAGGAAACAAAGCGCTACACCGATGAAGGCAAGACCTATGTCCAGATGTCTCGTGACACAGCCGCATTGACTCGTGACAACTGGGGCTACATGATTGTTGACGAAGATACGCACAATCTTCCGATGCTGAAGAATGACTGGTTCTCTTATTCTTCTCATAAGGCGCCTGTCTATAAGGCCGATACGATCGAAGGTTTAGCTAAGGAAGCCGGACTGAATCCTGTTGAGCTGAAGAAAGTTGTCGACGAATACAATGCCGCTCTGAAAGCCGGCAAGCTCGGCGAACTGACCCCTCCCAACACTCACAAGAATCCGCGTCCGATCCTTAGGGCTCCCTTCTATGCCGTTCCGTTCCAGGGCGGTATGACAGCTACCTTCGGCGGTCCGCTCATCAATACGAACGGTCAGGTTCTTGACACGGAAGGACGTCCGGTTCCGGGTCTCTTCGCAGTCGGCAACGCAGCAGGCGGTTTGTTCTATGACAACTACGTCGGCGGCGCTCAGCTGACATCTGCTTCCGTTATCGGCCGTCAGATCGCCGACTACGTCAAGACATTGGCGAAGTAACACGATTTTTAAGCCGACCTTTTAGGTCGGCACCTTAAACCACTGTAAACCGTCTTCTAATCTTCTCAGAAGACGGTTTCATTTTCCATCAAAGAGAAAGGCAGTACCTCAACCATCCAAAATCAATAAGTTACTTAAAAGTTAAATTCTCAATGCTTGAGGAAAAGAAGAAAAGAGCCGAGTTTTTAGGCTCAGCTCTCAAAATCTCAATAAACGGCAGTCAAATTTCCCTGACGACCTCTGAAATTAGTCTTGTTTTTTCTGTGCCGCTTTCTTCTGGTCTCCGGCCAACACAAAAGTAATTTCATCAGGCTTGATGTATTTACGCAGTGCAGCGTTGACATCAGCCGTCGTCAGCTTGGAAATGGCTTCCGCCTGTTTCTTACTGAATGCCCATGTACGTTGATTTTCCATCTTGTCGTTCCAGGAGCGGGCAACCACATCGTCCTGAGAACGAGCGACCTGCATTGCCTGCAGCAGACCTTTCTTGGCTTCCTCTACCTCTTGATCTGTAAAGCCGTCTTTAATCGCTTTAGCAATCACGTCGCGGGCACTGGCTTCTGCCTGAAGCATGTTCTGAGGAGCCACAATCGCACGGAAAACAAAGCTACCGTTATTGCCCTTCGCAGGAATACGAACGTGAGAACCGGCGCCGTATGAAAGGCCTTCTTTCTGGCGAAGTCTTTCAATCAAACGGTTGGAAAGACCTGTGCCGCCGCCCAGAATCCAGTTGGCAACGGTAAGTGCCGGAGCATCCGGAGCTGTGTCGTTGATCGGGAACACAGAACGAGCAACGATAATTGCGTTTTCCTTGTCAGGAGTATCAATAACGACGCGAGTGGCTTTAACGGGACGATATTCCGTTACGACCGGAGCGTAATGAGCCTTAGAAACGTACTTGGCGTAATCATTACGAATGATCTTTTCCACTGCCTTCGGATCGAAATCGCCGACAATCGAAATCTCACCGCGAGACGTACCACCGAATTCTTTATAGAAAGCTCTGACTTGGTCAACTGTAAGCTTATTCAGCTGTTCCAGCGACTCATCTAAAGAGTATTCGTAGCGAGGATCGCCCTTCGGATAAGTATTGAAGTGCTGCGTAATAGCGTTCTGAGCGAGCGCATCAGGTTTATCACGCATGCTTTCGATCATGACCTGCATCTGCTTCTTAAACTGATCAAATTCATCCTGCGGCATGATCGAGTTGTGCATGGCATCAAACACAAGCTCAAGAGCGGCCGGAAGATTCTTTCTCGTAGTCGTGAAGTTCGTAATGGAACCGGCCATCTTCAGCTCGGTCATACGATCTTCAATTTCAGAGCGAGTCATCGTCTTTGTTCCGCGAGTCAGCATCGCAGCAGCAACAGGCTGAAGATTAGCCTTACCAAAAAGATTCTTCTCGTCGCCGGACTTGAACTTCATGCAAACGGTCACGGTTTCACCGCGTGTCTGTTTGGGCAGCAAAGCAATATTCAAATCGCCGATATCAATACGCTGTGTCCTCTTGTCGAGGTTATCGAACGAAGAGTCGAAAGCCTCAATCTTTTGAGCAGTTCCCTGCGGCTTGTAATTAGCCAGCAGTTCATCCGCGCTCGGAGCTTTTGTGATCTCTGCGCGCTGAGGATTGTCATCGGGAATGAAGAGTCCGACAACTCGGTTGTCACGCACGAAATATTTGTCTGCTGCACTGTCAGCCTGCTGAGCAGTGACGTCTTTAGTCTTATCGCGGCCGTAGAAGAAAAGTCTCCAGTCGCCCAGCGCAATGTACTCTGATAAGCCGACACCAAATCCTTCCGGATCGGCAAAGGCGCGTTCGTACATGGTTTCCATCTGAGCCTTGGTTCTGTTTAACTCTTTAGAAGTCATCGGCTTCTGCTTTAAAGAGCCTTCAATCGTCTCGATGAGCTTATCTTTAACTTTTTCTAGTGATTCGCCCTTCTTAACCGAGGCTCCGAAAATCACAAAGCCCGGTTCCTTAGCGCCGACGGCATAGCCGAAGACATTGGCAGCCAAACCGGTTTTAACTAAGGCGTCATACAAACGACCGTTAGGAGAGTCAGCCAGTACTTCAGTCGCAACTTCTACACCTAAAGCATCAGGATGCAGAGCGCTCGGAATGCGATAGCCGACAGCCACCATCTGAGTTTCACCCTTGCGGCGGATCTCAAAAACGCGCTCACCGTCCGCAGTCGGTTCCACTGTCCATTCAGCAGGAAGCGTTTCTTTCGGATTCTGAATTAAAGAGAAATCCTTAACGATCCATTCCAGCGTCTTCTGCACGTCGAACTTACCGCTAACGGTTAAAACAGCGTTGTCCGGACGGTAATAGCGATGATAGAAAGCCTGAAGGTTTTCGATACGAACGTGCTCAATATCGCTTCTGTTGCCAATAGTGCTCTTGCCGTAGTTATGCCAGTCGTACATCATGGACTGCATACGCTTCATCAATACGCTGGACGGACGGTTCTCGCCCATCTCGTATTCATTGCGCACAACGCTCATTTCGCTGTCCAAGTCTTTTTTAGCGATAAAGGAGTTGCGCATAGCATCTGCACTCCAAGCTAAAGCGAACTTGAGGTTGTCTTCAGTAGCGGTAAAAGACACATAGTAATTTGTGCGATCCAGCCAAGTGGAACCGTTCATGCGGAAACCGCGGTTCGTAAATTCTTTGGTCGGATTCGGGAAGTTTTTGCTTCCTTTAAAAATCAGATGCTCGAGCAAATGAGCCATACCGGTTTCGCCGTAGTTTTCCTGACGAGAGCCGACCAAGTAAGTCATGTTAACGGTCGCCGTATCTTTAGAGGCATCCGGGAAAAGAACCACGCGTAATCCGTTGGCAAGACGGTATTCCGTTACGCCTTCAATACTCGGCCCTTGGGTCACACCGGCCGGAAGTGCAGTACCGGCTTGCGAAACGCTGACCGGTGCTTTTGTTTCTTCTGCTTGTGTATTCATCATCGTAAAGGCTGAAGCGACACAGGCCGCTACAGCAAGTTTCTTCGCAATTTTCATAGAAAATAATTGTCTGTTCTAACAAATTGTTTGCTAAGGATAATCCGCTTGTCTTAAGACAACGTTCAATCAGCTCCCGGAAACCAATAAAACTTTGTCTAATTTGTAAGACTTTTTGTATAGAAATGAGAAATATTCTTCTTTTCAATATAGTTTTAGCTTGAAGCGCGAAGAATTAATTTAGATTGAGTCTTCATTCATCTGCGTGGCTAATAAGTTATTTAAAGGAAAGAAATCTCATTCATGTGACTCCAAAAGTAGGACGCGGCCGTTCCTCGCTTTTCTTTTCGGACTTTTCTTCATCAATTGATGACGATTCACCGCATTATTAGCCTGCTTAATCCTCCATCTCTCTTGTAGGTGATTTTTCTTTCGTCTAATTCAAAAAATTCAAGAAGTTATTAGAAGTTTCCCGAGTACGATTTTGAATTACCCGCTCCTCCAAAATTGAGTAGAATGTGGCGGTTAACTCAGGCGAAGAAAGCGTCTTAAAGAAGTTAAATAAGCGGCCTTCCTCGCATTTTTTGGATGAATTAAATTTAATTATGAAAAAACTCCTTCTCGCAACAGCTCTGGCAGCCCTTACCGCTCCCGTCTTCGCCCAGACCGCCTTCACCGTTAACGGTCAGACAATTTCTGTGGCTGAACAGAAAGAACTTATGAAAGTTCTTGCCGACCGCGGAGTCAAAGACCAGAAACAGCAGCTCGAGGCTGCCCGCAGCATCCTCGCTCAGGAAAAACTCATCGAAGAAGCTGCTAAGAAAGCCAATATCGCTCAGGACCCTGCCGTTAAGGCACTGATTGCAGAACGCAAGACCGAGATTTACTCTGCTGAACTGGTTCGTAAGAATGCAGCTGCTCACCCGCTGACAGACGCCGACCTCAAGAAGACTTACGAAGAAGTCAAAAAGCAATACGATCCGAATGAAATCAAAGTTCGTCACATCCTGGTTAAAACCGAGCAGGAAGCCAAAGACATCATTAAGTCTTTAAATGCAGGCGGTGACTTTGCCGTGATCGCAAAAGAGAAATCTTTGGATCAGGGCACAGCCGCTCAGGGCGGAGAAATCCCGTTCACCAACATCCGCAGAATTGCAATCCCCGGATTTGCTGAAACTGCCATGGCTCTGAACAAAGGCTCTCTGCTTCCCGTTCCTTTCCACAGCGCACTCGGTTATCACGTTATCCAGCTTCAGGACAAGCGAGAAGTACCTCTGCCCTCTTTTGACGCTCTAAAACCTCAGATTCAGAATCTGGCTGCTCAACGTCAGGCCCAGCAGTACATGGCTGATCTGATGAGAAACGCTAAGATCGCAGAAGCCGCTCCGGCTAAGAAAAAATCTTCTAAGTAATTTCCATTGATGCTTAAGAAAGGTCGCTTCGGCGGCCTTTTTTGCCAATTGAAAATGAAAATCTCTAAAGTCGGCTAATAGCGGGGAGAGTAAATAGGATTATCCCTGTAAATTAGGGATGAAACCAGCTGTTCTTAAGAGTCGCGTAATGATATACCTCTATTTAACAACAAACGGATTTTTAAGTAGAATTCATTGAATTTGAAAGTTTCATTACCTGAAACGATTTTGTTGTTGGAAAAAAGAGAGTGAAGTTCCTTTACGACCTTTTGCCGGTGATTTTGTTCTTCGGCACATTTAAAGTTGCTCAGACAAATCCGGACTCTGCGGCTGCGCTTTGCAACCAATGGCTGGGAAGCGGCTTTCAAGCTGACCAGGCCCCGGTTATTTGTGCCACGGCTGCTGCGATAATCTTGTCGCTTCTTCAGATCGGCGTGAAATTTGTACGCCGTGAGAAGATCGATCCGATGCTGTGGATTTCTGTTGCCGTCATCTTAGTCTTCGGCTCTCTGACAATCTGGCTTCACGATGAAATGTTCATCAAATGGAAACCCACGATCCTTTACTGGATCTTTGGCGGAATTCTTTTGGGCGGTTCTTTCATGCATAAGAACTTCCTTAAGTCGCTTCTCGGTAATAAAGTTTCTCTTCCGGAACCTGCATGGAATATTCTCCTTCGCGGTTGGATCGGTTTTTTTGCCGTTACCGGTGTTCTTAATCTTATAGTTGCCTACACATGCTCCACCGACGTGTGGGTGAATTTCAAATTGTTCGGGCTGATGGGACTGACGCTCCTCTTTACCCTAGGCGTCGGCTTTTATATTTCTCGATTTATCCCTGAATCTGATTCGGAAGGAAAATAAAGATGAGTCACACTCCCACATTAGAAAGAATCAGCCAAGCGCTTGAGCCGATTTTCCCAATCGAGCTTCGCTTTACTGATTACACAAGACCTGAAGCCGGCAGAGCTCCTGCTGCAGGCTCCCTCTACCACCTCTTTGTCATTTCCAGACGTTTTGAAGGTCTGCCGAAAATTGACCGACACCGAATCGTTTACGAATACTTGAAACCTTTTATCGGTCACGGTATTCACAACATCAATATGACATTGCTGGCGCCGAGCGAATCTCGCCACTAATATTTTTATTTGAGGCTGCAGGTGCTTAAGTCCTTTGTGCTCGCCGCTGCGCTTGCCGGCGTCCTTCCTGCAGCCGTTGCTCAAACTGCCTTTACGGTTAACGGACAATTTGTTTCCGTAGAAGAACAAAAGCAGTTAATGGACTTCCTGAGAGCCAACGGCGTAACCAATGAAAAGCAGCTTAAAAACGCAGCCCGAAGCATTCTTCTCGAACAAAAAATCATCGAACAAGCTGCCAGAAATGAAGGTCTTCTAGAAGATCCTCGAGTTCGTGTTTTAACTTCGGAAAAACAGGCTCAGCTTTACGGATCGATTCTGAGCCGCCGATATGCTTCTGAGCATCCGATCACGGAAGAACAGGTTCGGAATCGTTACGACTCACTTCTCTCTAGCTACGATCCACACGAAATCAAATTTCGACATATCTTGGTAAAGACACCGGAAGAGGCTAGAGAAATTATTCAATCTCTCAAGGTAGGTTCCGATTTTGGTTCTCTCGCTAAAGAGAGATCTTTGGACCAAAATACCTCTCAAAACGGCGGACAGATTCCTTTTACGAATATTCGTAATGTCTTGGTTCCGGGCCTCGCCGAAGCCATCCTCGCTCTTCAGCCGGGCGACCTTCTGCCGGTTCCTTTCAAAAGCAAGCTCGGATATCACGTGGTGCTTCTCGAAGAAAAACGTGAGGTCCCCTTTCCTTCTTATGAAGAAGTTAAGCCAAAAGTGCTTTCAGAACTTGAAAGACTTCAGACAACAGAGTTCTTGAACGACCTTCAGAAAGACGCAAAAATTCTCAAAGTTTCGGACAGCTCTGTCGACTAGACTGCACTGCAATTTTCCTTCTAATCATCTTCTAAAAGTAACATCCGCTTTCTTTTGGATCCTCCGCAACCTCTAATCGTACCTAGCCACTTCGTTCAGGCTGATAAAATGGCGTTTTTTAATCATTGGAACACGTCATGGGTTTCTTAACCGGTAAAAAATTCCTGATCACTGGAATCTCTTCTAATCGCTCTATTGCTTATGGAATTGCAAAGGCTTGTGTCAGAGAAGGCGCTGAACTAGCTCTTTCCTATAACAACGAACGCTTTAAAGAACGCGTGCAGGGCTTTGCCGATGAATTCGGCGCCGGACAAGTCATTAAGTTGGATGCATCTTCCGATGAATCAATTGATTTAGCAGCCCTTGAACTCGCCAATCGCTGGACCGACGGTTTTGACGGCTTTGTCCACTCGATCGGCTGGGCGCCCCGCGAATCCATCAGCGGCAGCTTCCTCGAAGGCGCTTCCCGCGAAGGCTTCCTCTCCGCAATGAACGTCTCCGTTTACTCCTACATTGCGATGGCTAAGAGAATGGTCCCGTTAATGGCCGGCCACAAAGCTTCTTTGCTGACATTGTCTTACCTCGGCGGAGAAAAAGTCGTTCCCAATTACAACACGATGGGACTTTGCAAAGCAGCGCTTGAATCTGCTACCCGCTATATTGCTGCTGACGTCGGCCCGCAGGGCATTCGCGCCAACACACTCTCCTGCGGCCCGATTAAGACTCTTGCCGCAAGCGGCATTAAAGACTTTAGCTCAATGCTGGCTCAGTGCAAAGCCGTTTCTCCGACTCGTTCTTTGGTTTCAATTGATGAAGTCGGCAACACCGCAGCCTTCCTTCTTTCCGACAATTCTCTTGGAATCACTGCGGAAACCATCTATATCGACGGCGGCTTTAATGCTCTTGCCTGCTGCGTCGATCAGACAGCATCTGAAAACGCCTAATCATTAGCGCTCTAGTTCTCAATGGGCGGCCTTCACGGCCGCTTATTTATATTTCGGAACACCGAGGTCTTTTTCTTTGAGTTTCTTCATTCGCTCGGCATCTTCAATCGCCCATTCTTTAAAGAGCCCTCTCATCCATTTATGCGCCGGATCTCGGTGCTTGCTGTCCGACCAAATCAGAACATTCCATTTTTCGGTCTCTTCAAAATCAATTGGCAAGGGAAGCGCCGTTAACTTATAGGCCTTCATTGCCAGCTCTGCAGCACGCCAGCCGCAAACCGAAATCAAATTCGTCTTCTCAATAGCGCCCCATGCAGAATAGAAACGCGACGTAGAAAACCTCGTGTGTTCCATAAACCTTTCGTATTGGAATAAGCCTTGCTCAGGGCCGACCCAAGATGCGGACCGACCTGTCCGAATAGATACACGGTCATAAACTTGAAGGTATCGAGTTAACAAAGGACCTTTGAGTTGCGTAAGTGGATGCCCCTTCCTGACAAGCAACACACGATCCAGCGGGTAAAGCTTCATTCGGTGGAGATCCGGCGCCAGATCAACGTCCGTGATTACCGCAAAATCCGCTTTGCCTTCACTTACAGCGGCGATCTCATTGTCGTGCTTGCTCAGGTCTAATCGTACTTTCGGCGCTCTTTCAATCATTTTCGGCAGTACACCGGAAATCACGACAGAGATTTCGGTCATCACTGAGCTCAAGACAAAAGTCCTTGTGGATTGACTCGGATCAAACTGCATATCCATCATCGCTTCAGAAGCTTCCAAAATCTGATGAATCTGCGGCTTGATCTGCAGGTAGTAGTTTGTCGGCACCCAGATTCCTTCCATTTGTCTAAAAATTTCCTGCGGAAAGTACGAACGTATCCGAGAAAAGTTCCTGCTTGAGGAAGACGGAGACAAATTTAACAACAACCCCGCGCGAAGCAAAACGCCCGTCTTTTCTAGCTCCGCAAGAAACCTCGTATCGTCAATAGAAAGTTTGGTAATGTCCGCCACAGTGATAACCCTTTGTCAACAATGCAAAGATAGGAGTGCAACTTGCGCAAAGTATATCTCCATAAGGCACGCTTAAGATACTCCTAGAAACACCAGGCGGTACACCACTTAATAACCACAAAACAAGGAGAATTACGATGCTTCGTAGAAGTCTGCTTACATCTGCTATCGCAGCCTCTTTACTCACCACTTTCTCGCTTCCTGCATTCGCAACGCAGGTTTATGAGACCGACCTCGTTATCATCGGGGGCGGCCTGTCCGGTTTGGCAGCAGCTCAGAGCGCAGTTGACCAAGGCGCTAAACCGATCGTCCTCGAAAAAGAAGCTGCCCTGGGCGGCGGCGGAAACTTCCCTGAAGGAAGTCTTGGCGTCGGCACCCGTTATCAGAAGGAACACAACATCAACACCACCGTTGACCAGGTTCTTATTGCCGCTCTGCAGTACCATCACTATCGCGCTGACCCGCACGTCCTTCGTGTTCTGATTGAAGAATCCGGAAAGACCATTGACTGGGTTATGGACAAAGGCGCTCAGATGCGCGGCATCCGCACCATGTATCCGAAAGATGAATCCCTGATGACATGGCACTTGTTCAAAGGCGGTGCTGCCGGCATCATCCAGCGCTTCGCTAAGGAAGTTCGCGCCAAAGGCGGCACAATCCTCACCGAAACCCCGGCCAAGAAACTGATCGTTGAAAACGGTAAAGTGGTAGGTGTTGAAGCTGTCGACGGCGAAGGCGAAAAAGTCATCGTCAAGGCCAAGAAAGTCATTATCGCTACCGGCGGTTTCGAATCCAATAAAGAAATGCTCGCCAAGTACGTGAACGACTCCTCTGCTCTAGGTATGTTTGAACCGGTTTGGTACCGCGGTCCTGTAACCGACGGTAAGAACGGTGACGGCCGTACGGGTGACGGCATCCAAATGGCTCAGTTAGTCGGTGCAGGCGTTAAAGGTATGCATACCATTGCAGGTAACGCTCCGTACCTCGCCGACCTGCCCCCGATCAACCAGTTCATGGGCGCTGATGAACTCAAGCAAGGCCGCTGCGCTTTGGCTCAGCCCTGGCTCTGGGTTGATCAGCACGGCAAACGCTTCTTCAACGAATCCCGTGGTGCTGTTTTCGTTGATGTCTACAATGCCATGACAAGTGCCGGCGGCGTAATGTACAACATCATCGACCAGCAGAAATATGATCAGTTGGTTAACAAGGGCGCTTTGCTTCCGTTCAACGCCATCGTTCTTGCCGGCGTTCCTCTGAAGGCTCTTCCGAAGACTTTCGAAATCGGTCAGCAGAGAGGTTGGGCTTTCAAGGCTGACACAATCGACGACCTAGCTGCACAGATCGGCGTACCTGCTTCCAACCTGAAAGAAACAATGAACAAGGTGAACGAATACGCTAAAGCTGGTAAAGATCCGGAATTCGGCCGTCTGCCTGAACACCTTGCAACTTTCAATATGGGAAAAGGTCCGTACTATGCTCTGAAAGGCATCCGCGCATTCTTCCTAACTTTGGGCGGCGTCACTGTCAATCCGAAGTTCCAGGCTCTGAATCCGCAGGGCGACGTGATCGACAACCTCTATGTCGTCGGTCAGGATATCGGCGGTTTGTATGACTCTTCTTACGACCTCCGCTGCGAAGGCTCTGCCTCTTCGTTCGCTATGACCAGCGGCCGCTTAGCTGCTGACAACGCTCTTGCCGATGTAAAAGCCGGTAAGTAACGTCTAGAAAATCCCGGACCGCAAGGTCCGGGCCAAAAACGGAAGATAAAAATGAAATTAAACCGCCTCATTGCCGCCGCAGCGATTGTTTTAGCCGGCGCCTTCTGCACTGCTCAAGCCGCACCCACCATGGCTAAGCATATGCAGAAAGGCGTGACCTGCGAACAATGCCACAATTCTTCCGCACCGACAGCTGCTGCCAAGTCCAAAGCATGCATGAAATGCCATAATTATCAGGATCTCGCAGCTGCTTCTGCTGCCAAGAAAGTGGCTTTAAATCCGCATGATTCTCATGCCGGACAGCTTCGCTGCACACTCTGCCATAAAGAGCACGAACAAAGCGTTCTGTATTGCCGTCAGTGCCATAAGAATGCTGAAGATAAACGCTTTGACATGAACGTGCCCTAGTCACATCAAAAAACTTTTCCCTCCAACTCCCCTCTCTCCTCGGGAGTTTTTTGCGGCTCCGCAAAAAGAGCCGCTTTATTTTTGTCTTAGAACAAGTTTCAGTTGTCCAAAAATCCGATGGTCCTTCTGGCGGCAGAAAACTGCCCCTCCTTCAGCTGAGCTTCAACTTTCAGCATATCCACAATCTTTTCTCCGGAAACAACTTTGGTGAAACGAAGTCTTCTGTCGATGGCTGCAAAATCTCCCGGAGAAAGATTTCTGATTTTCCGCAGATTGTTCACTTCGTCTCCGACAGAGAATTTCCACTTTTGCGCCAGTCTTCTGTACATTTCTTCTGCCTGATCATCAGTCATGTAGTCCAGTTTGGCCTTCAAGTCGAATCTTCTCAGACAAGCGTTATCCATCAGATCCAAAAGGTTCGTTGTTGCCACGAGGTAGCCTTCATAAGACTCCATCTGAGTCAAAAACTCGTTGACTTGCGTAACCTCCCAAGAATGATTCGCGGTTCTTCGATCCTGAAGGAAGGAATCAATTTCATCGAAGAGAAGGACAGCGTTTTCTCTTTTTGCTTCTTCAAAGGCAGCTGCAATATTGTGCTCCGTCCCTCCGACATAACAGTTCAAAAGATCAGAAGCCTTCTTCATGATCAGGGGCCGCTCAAGCTTCTTTGCGAGCCAATGGCAAAATTCAGTTTTACCAGTGCCCGGTGGAGCGTAAAGACATAGCCTTCCGGCGCCGGCTTCTTTGAGGCCTTCCGATAAAGCTTCCAAATCCGTATCAGAATTGCTTAAAGCCGGGTCGAACTTTCTGATTTTCTTCGTTGCGGCAGCCAGTTGCCCAAAACCTTGTGCCTTAAGAATGTCTTCGAGCAGGCTCATTAAAGAATCTTCCGGAAACTTAACTTTGTTGCCTTGTAGGTTGTCCACGATCTCTCCGACTTGCGCGACAAGTGCCGGAGAAAGATTTTCCGTATTCACAAGGCGGCTGATGTTTTCCTCGGACAAAGATTTGGCTAACGCACCCTGTGCGAGTTTTTCCATTTGGGCCCGAGGCGGATAACCGACCTTCAGCACAAAATGGAATCTTCGGATGATGGCAGCATCCATAGAACGCAAGGAGTTCGTTGTCCAGACCGTCAGCTTTTTGCTGTTTTCGAGTGCGGCATTGATGCGCGCTTTATTCGTGCGATCTGTCGTTCCTTGAACCAGATCACTGTTGAAAACGTCATCAGCCTCATCAATCAGGATTGCTGTGCCGGCGTCGTTTCGGCTTAACTTGCAAGCACGCTCCCAGCATGCCAAAACCTTTTCTTCTCTTCCGAGCTTCAAGGTATAGGCTTTTTTACCGGCTTGTTCAATCAACAGCTTTCCTAATTCCGTCTTTCCGGAGCTCGGAGGACCGTACAAAAGAACATTGACGCCTCTCGGCCCCTCTTCTTTAATTCCTTTCAAAAACGGAACGACCAAGGAATCAATCACCGGCAGATACTTGACGTCATCGAGTGTGAGACGGGACTTATTGCAGGGAGTGAGAATCGAACTTACAAGCTGCTTCTTGTCGATTTTCCCGAAGAAGAGATCAAAGAAGGAAATACCGGACTTCGATTCAAAATAGTCCTCGAAATCGATATTAGAAGACTCTCTGTCTACGCCGAAGATTGCCATCCGTATAAGTTTGCCATCAGGCCCGAGCATTTCTTGGACCTTTTCCAAAGGCA
>CDYQ01013192.1_pt1 | contig 13400 bp, 12 predicted proteins | sample 557451 | NCBI WGS metagenome assembly CDYQ01 (sample SAMEA3182059, study PRJEB8094) | gut metagenome | biome: human; feature: gut; material: Stool; isolation source: human stools | place: Canada | collected 2012-11-26
TGCTTGCAGGCGATGATTTCTGTTAATATATCTGTCATTGTATGAGGCGTTTGGTAGTGGAATACCGGGTGTGTAGTCAACTGTTCAGTTCCACAAATTTTTTCAATGTATTCAATGCTTTTCCGCTTTCCAATGATTCACGGGCGATGGCCACGCATTCTTCTATCGGTTTGGCCGGTTCCATGGCTTGTATGGCAAAAGAAGCGTTAATCAGTACACAGTCTGTCTGGGCTTTGGTGGCTTTGTTCTCCAGTACGTTATTGAAGATTTTCGACGCTTCTTCGGGAGTGTTCCCACCATAAAGCTCTTCTTGTCTGGCGAGAGAGAAGCCTAGTTCGGATGGCTTGTAGATGGTTTCGTAGCGATTGGTCATCACTTTGAATTCATCGGTCAGTGAGATTTCGTCGTAACCGTCCAGGTTGTTTACTACGGCAAAGCCAATGCCCAGTTTTTGGAACACATTGGTATAAAGGCGCATTTGCGGCAGATCGGCGACTCCTAGAAGTTGGTAAGCCGGAAGACATGGATTAACCAGCGGACCTAGCAGGTTGAATATGGTACGTACTTGCAGTGCTTTGCGGACAGGGCCTACACTTTTCATGGCAGGATTGAACAACTGGGCATGCATATAGACCATTCCACATTCTTCCATAGAACGGGTCAGCTTATCCGGATTGTTCGTGAATTTTACACCGTGTTGTTCGATGACATTGCTGGCTCCGCTGACGGAAGTCGCGCCATAGTTGCCGTGTTTGGCAACATGATATCCGGCTCCTGCTACAATGAAGCAGGCGCAAGTAGAGATATTGAAGGTATTTTTTCCATCACCGCCTGTGCCCACAATGTCAATAGGGGTGTAAGCGGAAAAGTCTATAGGTATGCGGGTGGTGAGCAATGCTTCACGGAAACCTATCAATTCTTCTACTTTGATGCCGCGCATTTGGAAAACGGTCAGCAGGGCGGCTATCTGTGCGTCGTTATACATTCCCCGGGTTATGTTGAGCAGCAAATTCTTTGCTTCTTTTCGGGTCAGTTCCTCGTGATTGAAGAGGCGGGATAATATAGCTTTCATATTTATTATGTACGGTTGGGGTTATGCGTTTAGAAAGTTGGCTATCATGGCTTTACCATCGGGGGTTAGTACGGATTCGGGATGAAACTGGATGCCGTGGATATCGTATTCTTTATGTTTCAATGCCATGACGAGACCTTCCTGGCTTACTGCGGTTATTTCAAGGCACTCAGGGAAACCGTCCGTATCTACTACCCATGAGTGATAACGTCCTACCGGCACTTCATCCGGCAGTCCGTTGAAAATGTAATCGGTTTTCTTTCCTTTGTCTTTTGATTGGTTCTTTTTAATTGAGATGGGGGTCTGTACGCCATGAAATACTTCGCTCAGATTGGTCAGTTTGCCGCCAAAAGCTTCTCCTATGGCCTGTTCTCCCAAGCATACACCCAGAATCGGTTTCTTGCCGGCATATCTTTTAATTACTTCGAGCAGCAGGCCTGCTTCTGATGGAATACCGGGACCGGGTGAAAGAATGATTTTATCGAATTTTTCCAATTCTTCCAGTTGGAAAGCATCGTTACGTAATACGGTAACTTCGGCTCCCAGTTCTTTTACCAAATGACTCAAATTGTAGGTAAATGAGTCATAGTTGTCTATAATTACTGTTTTCATGATGATTCGTTTTTACATTTGTTCTGCCAGGATGATTGCTTTTTTAAGTGCTCCCAGTTTGTTGTTTACTTCTTGTAATTCGTACTCTTCATTGCTCTTAGCTACGATGCCGCCACCGGCTTGAAACCATAGTTCGTTGTTGCGGCTGACGAATGTACGAATGGTGATAGCTTGGTTCAATGTGCCGTTCAGCCCGATAAATCCGATGCAACCTCCATAGGCTCCACGGCTGTGAGGTTCGTATTCGCTGATCAGCTGCATGGCTTTTACCTTCGGAGCGCCACTCAGGGTTCCGGCCGGGAAAGTATCAATAAATGCTTTGATGGGATTGGCTTTGGGGTTCAGTTCGCCGCTGACCCGGCTTACCAGATGAATGACGTGGCTGTAATATTGAGCTTCTTTGTAAAATTCTACTTGTACATCGTGACAGTTGCGGCTCAAGTCATTGCGTGCCAGATCTACCAGCATTACATGTTCCGCATTTTCTTTGGGATCAGCCAATAGGTTGGCGGTGAGTTCAGCATCTATTTTCTTGTCTCCGTTGCGGCGGGTGGTTCCGGCGATAGGGTCGATGGTGGCACGCCCGTTTTCTATTTTACAATGGGTTTCGGGAGAGGAACCAAAAATACGGAAGCCTCCGAAATCGAAGTAAAATAAGTAGGGGGACGGGTTGATGCTGCGTAAAGCACGGTAAAGTTTGAAGTCATCTCCTTCGTAACGTTGGATAAAACGGCGTGAAAGGACGATTTGGAAAACATCGCCGCGCATACAGTGGGCAATGCCTTTGCGGATGTTCGCCTTATGTTCTTCATCGGTCAGGGTACTGGTGGTTTCGCCCACGGCACGGAAGTCGTAAGTAGTATAGTTACGGTTGTGGATCGCTTTTTCCACATAATCCAGATGGCTGTCCTCACCGTCCTGCAACATTTCCAGTAATAACATTTCGTTGCGGAAGTCATTGAAGACAATCAGGTATTTATATAAGATATACAACATATCCGGAGCATCGTTCTTAGGATCACGGCTGTCTTTTACATTGATATGTTCGAAATAGCGTACGGCATTGAAAGTGGTATAGCCATACAGTCCGCAGTAGTTGTTGTATTCTCCGCTTACCTTGAAACGATTCAGAAAATCGGAGATCGCATGGTCTGCCCGGAAATGTTCGCTGATGGGATGTTCTTCTATGCTGCCGTCAGGGTAGGTGGCAGTGGCTGTGCCATGATTGATTCCGATGCTGGCTACAGGATTCAGCCCGATGAAAGAACGGTTGTTCTCACTTCCATGATAGTCGGAACTTTCCATCAGTGCACTCTGTGGGAAAATGTCGCGCACTTTCAGATAGGTACTGACCGGTGTATGCAGGTCACCCAGTATGGTTTTGCATCGGGTGGTATAGGTAAAAGTTTTCATTGTTTCTTTTCTGTTTATAGTTGTCCGTATAGGATTTTTACTCTCGTGGGTTTCTATGTGTTATTGCAAGGAGGTCCTTGTGCCGGATTCTTTCAAGTAGGTCTCAATATCCTTATCTCCGCGTCCTGATACGGTGAGAACCACTATATCCGTTGGCTTGAATCTCATTTTGTCCAGTGCTCCCAATGCATGAGCCGACTCCAATGCCGGAATAATACCTTCCAGCCGGGTCAGTTCAAATGCGGCACGGATGGCTTCATCATCGTTTATGGCGAGTACCAAAGCGCGTTGCTGTTTGGCCAGATTGGCATGCATGGGGCCTATGCCCGGATAATCCAGACCGGCAGAGATGGAGTAAGGTTCCTCTATTTGTCCGTCCTCGTTTTGGATAACCAAGGTCTTTGCTCCGTGGATAATTCCCATTTTCCCCAGTTGGATGGTAGCGGCCGAGAAACCGGTGTCTATGCCTTTGCCTCCTGCTTCGGCCAGGACAATCTGCACACGTTCATCATCTATATAGTGATAAATGGTTCCTGCCGCATTGCTTCCTCCGCCTACACAAGCCATCAAGTAATCGGGATATTCCCTTCCTTCCTGTTCTTTCAGCTGCTTTTTGATTTCTTCACTGATAACGGATTGCAGACGTGCCACCATATCAGGGTAGGGATGAGGACCTACGGTAGAGCCGATGACATAGTAAGTATCGGCAGGGTGGCAACACCAGTCGCGGATGGCTTCGTTTGTAGCATCTTTCAGTGTCATGTTGCCGGAAGTGACCGGGCGGACTTCGGCTCCCAGCATTTTCATCTTTTCTACATTGATATGCTGGCGTTCTACATCGGTCTTGCCCATGTAAACAATGCATTGCATGTTCATCAAAGCGCATACCGTAGCGGTGGCCACCCCATGCTGTCCAGCTCCGGTTTCTGCAATGATACGTTTTTTCCCCATACGTTTTGCCAGTAACACCTGGCCGATGGCATTATTGATTTTATGTGCTCCGGTGTGGTTTAAATCTTCACGTTTCAGGTAGATCTTACAGCCATATTTCTTGCTTAGCCGGTTTGCCAGGTAAAGAGGTGAAGGGCGTCCTACATAGTCGCGTAGTAACTGGTGGAATTCTTGTTTGAATCCTTCACTTTCCAATACTTTGGAATAGGCATTCTGCAATTCTTCCACACAGCGGTGAAGGATTTCGGGAATATACGCCCCTCCAAATTCGCCATAATAACCTTCTTTGTTTACCTGATAAGTTTTCATTGTCGTTCTATATTTTAATGTTAATTGCACTAACGAAAAAAGGCCTGTCGTAAGTACGACAGGCCTTCAGTTTGAATATCCTTTTAGAATGTCAGGTATATATACATGGTCTGGTTCCCTTACGACTTGTTTAGTTGTAAGAAACGCCACCAATATGTATTTACCATGATTCTATTCATAAAATCTGTTTTTATTTTGGGGCAAATGTAAGCGTTTTGTTTTAAACTCCAAAGAAAAACTTACTTTTTTTTTATTTATTTGCAGCTTCGTGTATTTTCCCTTTCACTTCTTCCACTTTCTCACCTACTTTTCCGGCTACTTCACTGCTTACTTGTTCTGCTTTATGTTTTGCATGATGAGCCAGGTCTTTTGCATCTTCTTGTAAGTCCTGAATGGCATCATACACGTCTCTTCTCAATTTGCGACCTCTGTTGCTGTGCGCAAAACAACTTAATGCACTGCCGACCAGCGCTCCTAGTGCCAGTCCGGCAAAGAATTTTCCATTATTCATAATCTTATTACTTTAAATTGGTTTTATAAATGAACATTTCGGGTGGCGGAATGGTTTTAATACATCAGTTAATAAATCATTAAAATGAAGTGTATGAAACGTAAACTTTGGATAAGAATAGGTGCCGTGTTGTTGGCAGGATTGCTGTTATGGTGGCTCTTTTGGGCTATTTTGATCGATGAGGACGAGAATGAACAAAGTCTGCCTGAAACAGAACAGATAGAGTGATTTGTCATAAGACAAAAGGATGATCTTCAGGCATGGGTACGAAAGAATAGATTGGAATAGTCGGTATAACATTCTGTTTGCTAAAGTCTATAGAACAATAGAATTAGTTCTAAGCTTATGGCAGGAAAATTTGTTTTGGCTTTCTTTTTTTGTTCTTTTGTTCTTCTGTCTGAAAATTAATATCCATTTTGCATCTGTCTTCTCAGAAATAATCAGTATATTCGCTTCATTAACCAATTAGACATGATTGAATATGAAAACAATGAATTATTCTATAATCAGATGTATCTGTGCGTTGGTCATCGGTGTGTTGCTGGTGGCATGGCCTGAGGCTGCCATTCTTTATCTGGTTATTACAATCGGTGTGTTGTTTCTAGTACCGGGACTCTTTTCTTTATCCGGGTATTTGATTCGTGGCAAGCAGGATGGCAGTCGTTTTCCTATTGCCGGGCTTGGCAGCCTTTTGTTCGGATTATGGCTGATGATTATGCCGGCATTTTTTGTCGGTATCCTGATGTATGTGCTAGGTGCTGTTTTGGTACTGGCTGGAATCAGTCAGATTGTGAATTTATCTGCTGCGCGTAGTTGGACGGTGGTACCGGGAGGTTTCTTTGTGATACCTGTGTTGGTGCTGATTGCAGGTATTGTGGTATTATTTAATCCATTTACGGCTGCTGCTGTTCCATTCATCATTCTGGGAGTGAGCAGCATTGTATACGGACTGTCCGATTTGATAAACATCATCCGCTTCCGTCAGAAGAAAGAACCGGGGATGCCTGAAATAGAGGATATTACTCCTATAGAAGAGATAAAAGACTAATCCGATTGATATGAAAACACGAGGAAGCTATATTTTATATCTTTTGATTTTATGTGTGGTTGTAGGTTGTAAGGGAACTTCTTCACCTTCCACCGCGTCCGAAACGGATGAGTATGCCGGAACATGTGAGGGGGAAAAAGCGAAAGCTATTTTGTGGGTGGATTATAAAAGAGGACGTAAGATAACGGACGGGACTCCGATAAGAACGGTAAAGGTTTATGCGGATGTTCATGCCGATGGAAGTCTGAAAGTGCTTTCCTGGTGTAAAAAGCAGCCGATGAAGGTAGAAAATTACTTATTGAAAAGAGTGGAAGTTTACCGGATCAGGAAAGAAATATTCGAAGGGGGATATCTGAAACCGGGGGAACAGTATTTGCAGTTACGCTATCTGCCGGGAGAGATGAAATAATATGTTGTAGGAAGCATTGAAATTCGTAGGAAAAGGTTTTTGTTTCTTTTATATTTCATATCTTTGTGTAACACAAATTGTTAGAAATATGAAGAAACAAATCTTATTGTCTTGTGCACTTGCCTGGGCTGTGATGGCAGGTGCTGAAACGATTGACATTACTACTTTCCGTTATGCCGGACCCTACGTTGTACAGGCTCCTTTTCAGGTGGACAGCGTGGATGTGAATTCAAAGACTTTTGTATCCGGACGTCTGTTGGATACTCATCTTTCTGTGGACGTATTGCAACAGGGAACTTTATTTACAGGCGGGGTTTTGCCGGGAAGTGACTCGGGATATGCCTTGCACATGATGGGTTTTGTGTTGGAGAATACTCGTTATGCCACAGCCAAGCTGAAGATTGACGGGCTGAAAAGATACCAGCTTTATGTAGATGGAAAGAAGCAGGAAGGAACTGAACTCGCTTTGGAGCCGGCCACCCATTCTGTAGTTATTAAATATCTTTCTGAAGCAGGGAAAACAGATTCCTTGAAAGTGAGTGTGGATACGGATCAAGAGGGAAGCATTTCACTTAAGCAAGATAACAAAAAGCTATATACTTTGGCGGATGTGTTGCATGGAACTCGTTTTGCCGGAGTAGGGCTTTCCCCTGATGGCAGATATTTGATTGCCAATTATCGTACGACTTATGTAGGTGGTCGGTCGGCCGGTAGTACGCGCATTACTGAACTTGCCAGCGGTAAGGTTTTGGCGGAGCGTACTGAGAATATGCAATGGATGCCTCGTTCTAACCGCTATTATTATACCCGTACAGGGGTGGATGGCAGACAGCTGATAGTTGTGGATCCGCTTACCGGAATGGAAACTGTGTTGGTGAATAAATTACCTGACGGGTATTTCCAGTTCGCACCTACGGAAGACTACCTGCTTTTCACCATGACCCAGGAAGGTCCGAAAGAACGTAAAGAAATTTATGAGGTTCTGGAACCGGATGACCGCCAGCCGGGATGGCGTAACCGTTCTTATCTGGCTAAGTATGATTTGAAGACCGGTTTGTTGCAGCCACTGACTTTCGGTTATCACAATGTCTGGGCTGCCGATATTTCCAATGACGGCCGGTATCTTTTGATGATGACCAGTCAGAGCCGTCTGACCAAGCGTCCTACTACTTTATTCTCACTATATCGGTTGGATATGCAGACTTTACAGGCGGAACTGCTGATAGATAAAGATGGTTTTATCAGTGGAGCCCGTTTTTCACCTGACGGAACGCAGGTATTGGTATCCGGCTCGCCTGAATCGCTGGGTGGAATAGGGAAAAATGTAAAGGAGGGGCAGACTCCGAGTATGACGGACGGTCAGTTTTATTTGCTGAATATAGCTGATAAGAGAGTCACTCCGCTGACGAAAGATTTTAATCCCAGCGTACAGCGTGCCGTGTGGAATAAGGCCGACGGGCAAATATATTTCACGGCCGAGAACCGTGACTGTTACAGTTTGTACCGGATGAATCCCGCTGATGGGAAAATTCAGCAACTGGAGGTTTCAGAAGATTTGGTCAACTCATTCTCATTGGCGCAAAATGCTCCGGTTATGGCCTATTATGGACAGAGCGCCTCAAATTCCGACCGTTTATACACCATGAATACCAAAAAGATGAAATCATCTTTGTTGGAAGACTTAAGTAAAGACATATTGAAAGATGTGGAGCTGGGCGAATGCAAGGCCTGGAGTTTTACCAATTCTCGTGGTGATACCATTTATGGTCGTTATTACCTGCCGCCTCATTTTGACGCCAACCGGAAATATCCTATGATTGTGAATTATTATGGTGGGTGCAGTCCGGTCAGCCGTAATTTCGAAAGCCGTTATCCGCATCATGCATACGCGGCATTGGGCTATGTGGTGTATGTGATAGAACCTAGCGGTGCTACCGGTTTCGGACAGGAATTTTCTGCCCGCCACGTCAATACAGCTGGGGCAGGAGTGGCACAGGATATCATAGAAGGTACAAAGCAGTTTTGTAAAGAACATGCTTTTGTCAATGACAAGAAAATAGGCTGTATAGGTGCATCCTATGGCGGCTTCATGACACAATACCTGCAAACACAGACCGATATTTTTGCAGCGGCCATCTCTCATGCCGGTATCAGTGATCATACCAGTTATTGGGGGGAAGGATATTGGGGATATTCGTACAGTGAAGTTTCCATGGCGAATAGTTATCCGTGGAGCAATCCTGATCTTTTTGTAAAACAAAGCCCGTTGTTCAATGCGGACAAGATACATACGCCTTTGCTGTTCTTGCACGGTGATGCGGATGTGAATGTACCGGTGGGAGAGAGCATTCAGATGTTTACAGCACTTAAGTTACTGGGGCGCGAAACGGCTTTTGTGGCTGTAACGGGACAAGATCATCATATAGTGGATTATGGCAAGAGGATTCAGTGGCAGAACACGATTTTTGCCTGGTTTGCCAAATGGTTGCAGGATGATGCGACTTGGTGGAACGCTATTTATAAGCCGAAGGCTTTATAGATGAATAATAAAAGAAGGTGCGTCGTAATGTGAACTGCACCTTCTTTTTATGTTTGTTATACCGATTCATTGATAATTTCCCAGCCATTAATTTTTATACTCACAGGAATATAATCGTTGAATGATATTTCAATGGTAAAGTCATGATTGTAGTCGAAATCAATGTAAGGGTTTTTTTGCAGCAGTTTGCCTATAAGATTTTCATCATAACGGATGACTCCTGTATCATCTGAAATCTTCAGTCGTGGCTCTCTGTTTTTATCCAGCTTCATTACCGTGAAATCGGCTATGAGAGAAGATGTGGTGTTTGATGGATTTGAGTAGGTGGGAAGATAAGTAATTTTTTCATCATCGGCATACTGCAAGAAAGAGTCATATTTCCCATTGTTGTCTTCAATATAGATGATATGTTTCTTTTTATCATTCAAATTATGGACGATAACTTGGATATGGTTGGTGATTTGTTTTAAGTCAATCCATACAATGTTTTCTTTTCCTTCTCTGATTTTCACAATGTCATGTATTCCATGATAGAGCAGACTAGGCTGGTTGATAGTTTGATTGTCTTTTTCACGTTTCAGAGATAAAAAGAAATCGTGTATGTCAGTCTGTTGTGGAATGCATGCGGACAATTGGTAACAGGTTTCATCATAACCTGTCCAGGCTACGAATTGATAGCTGCCTTGTTTGAAAGGCAGTTTCATGGTGTAGTCGTCATTAACTTGATTTAATGAGTCATTTATTTGGGAAACGAATGTTCCTTTGTCATCAAAAATAAAAACAGCCAGCATGGCGTTTGGAGGGAACTCTGTTTGCTGATGTATGCTTTTGTTTGTTTCGTAGCGGAATTTGAGTCCCAGGACTGTATAGTCCTGAGAACAGCAACATTCATTCTCTTTAATGCAATTGGTTAGAACAAATAACAACAGAACAAGAGATGCCAGTTTCAATCTGATTTTCATTTTGTTAATGAATAATTATTACCCATTTATAGATCATGGTCTTCCTCTATTACTTCCCATGGAATGACTTCTATATCTGCACTGATCCATGTGTTAGGCTGGATAGGTTGATTATTATCAAAATTATCGGATGGCTTTCCCGGGGCTTGTATGGAATTGACAGTAATTTTGAAATATTGATTTCGATATATATTATAAGGTGCTTGGGGCGCTGTTGCGTTACCGTTGACCTGTACATGAAAATAACATATGCCATTGGTGTAGGTATTGTCTGCCAACACATAATCACCGGTGAGTGCAGGCATACCTGTAGTATTGTTTGCACAAAGTTCGGCATATTTTTCTGCAATAGCACCATCTATAAAGTAATTGGCTGTCCCATCAGCGGTATGTACTACATAAAAAGTTGTTCCGGGGCCACTTGTATTATTCTCTATTGTAAAATCACTTTCACCGGTAGGGGAGTCATTTTTGCTAGTTACGATTTTGGCAGGAGTGAAGACTCCGCTGATACTGATAAAAGTGCTTTCATTTACATTTGATGTTCCCGATACATATTGAAACGTATTTTCCGGAGCATAAGAGAAGACAGAGGGAGGAGTATCATTTCCGTAAACGCTTATAGCATCTGTGCCTCTTGAAAAATCTTGCTCTGTATAGCTGTTCCAGTTATAGTCTTTGACAATTCCATCTCTGCTATCTTGAATAAAATAGAATTTCTTATTTAAGTTTCGCCAACCGAATTTCAAATCTGTCATGGATCCTCCTCCTTTTACTTTAAAAGTAGGTGAAGTGAATACAGCACTCTTTGCAGTGACACGGCTGACTGGTATTGAAATATGATGTTTTTCTGCTTCGGCTTTATCTTCATATAAATTTGTGGCTGGAGTGATATTGGGATAATTTGCATTAAACATAATGAACCCGTTTGTTTGATCTGCCAGTTTGCCGACCTCTTGCGTAAACTCTTTATAATTGAATGCTCCCAAGCCATTAGAGGTAATATAATCTACAATTTCTGTATTCAGGTTTACTGCCGCAAAGATATATTTATCCGCTTTTTTGGTATTGACGGGCCGAGTGGTAATCCATTGGGAAGTATTTCCGGGGGCTTGTTGGAGTGTGTTTGCGGCAACGCTGAATTCTGCTACCGTAGAAGTGAAAGGTGCTTCCTTATCGTAAATAAATATATGAAGGGATTTTATGATATTTTCTGCATCTGTTCCTGGTTCAGTGGAACGGGTGGTTACAGAGCGTGTTCCCGAAGTATGGGGGATACTGATGGAGAAAGATGCGTATGCTTCTGGAACTTGCATTTCCAGCTCTGGCTGATTGGCGAACTCTTTGTCATTGTTGCACGAAGCCATTGCCAAAGCAGTGACTATGGTTATAAACATTTTACTTGTTTTCATATTCTTATTGTTTTAATGAATATGATTAGAACCAAGAACCTCTGTCTTTTGTTTCAAAATAAAACAAACTTGAACAATTATGAGTAAATTAATGGCTATATTGGTTATCATCTTTTTATGTATATCTTGTACAGATAATGCAGAATTACCCGTAAAGCCCGATAAAAATGAAGGTACAGAAAATGTTTTGATAGAGTTGGCTGTAACTGTACCGGCGGTCACCTATACCCGTACAAGGGGGATAGTTCGTACGATTGATCATGAAACTTTGATAAATGAGATTCAAATATTGGTATTTGAGGAGGGTAAATATAAATATCGTGTGCCGGGGTTGTCTATCAACAACACTGCTTCTACCATAACTTTTACGGCGTTACTGAAATCCGGTGATATCCCTATGAAGTTATTGATTTTGGCAAATGCCACCGATGTGGTAGTGGCTGATGAGCCTGTCGTTGGTGATAGTGAAGAAATGATAAAGAAGAAAATGAATCGAAAATTTGATTATCTGACATCTGTTTTTCCCATGTCTGGAGAATATGAATTGCCGGAAGGTTTGAAGCCGACGGGAACAGGTACTATTTTAGGATTGAAAATGTTACGTTCCATAGCTAGAGTGGATGTGACAGCTACGGAAGTGGCTAATTTTAGAATGACAGGGGTAAAAGCTTATCGGGCCAATAATTATCTGCAAGTTATTCCGGATGAAACGGGAGTGAGCAAAGTAACTTTTCCAAGTGTACCCGAAGGTAGTGACAGGAATGTGGACAGTTCGATATTTCCTGTTTCTTCAGAGAATTGGAATAATTTTTCCGCCCGGCTTTATTTATCCGAAACTTGGTCGCCTGAACCTGAAGACCAGGTAGATAAAGCTACTTGTATAGTGGTAGAGGGATACTATGCTGATAGCAATACGCCAAGTTATTATCGAATGGATTTTGATCCCGATAATAACCATAATGCTTTTGGGCAAGTTTTACGCAACCATAAATATATATTTAATATAAAGAAGGTATCGGCTCCGGGATGGAGTACGCCGGATGATGCAGCCCATAACCGTTCATCTAATATAGTGGCGGAGGTACAAGCATGGGATGATGATACTATGGATATGTATTTTGACGGAGAACATCATTTCGGAATATCAACACGTGAAGTTGTTTTGAAGCATAAAACCGGCTCTGAGGGAATTATTAGTGTCAGTACAGACCTTTTGGATTATACGTTGCAGTGGGCAGATGATGCAGGTGTGCTTCAAGGAACCGGAGCCCAGTCTTTGTCTAATGATTATTTTACAGTAACGAAGGAGGATAATGGAAGTCGGTTGGTGATAACAGCTTTGCAAAATAATTTGGCAGATGGTAGCAACCGTATACAGCATTTTGTGATTACAGCTCAGCGGTGGACTATTTATGTCAGCATACAGCAGAAGTATGATATAGCAGCTTATAAAACGATCAATTTGATGTCATTTACTTCCGGTCTGGGGTATTTGGGTACTAATATTTTAGGTTCTAGTAGTGCTGAAGCTCGTGCTACCGGACTTCGTGGTATTTTGACTAATCAAACTAATTTTGGACCCGATGGGGTAGTGGAGTGTGGCGGTTATAATTTGGTGGGAGTAGGGGCTAATGCTAATAATTTGACAGATGCTCTTTTTTCTCTGTTTGATGTAGTATATATAAATTATGTGCCAACCTCGCAGTTTGGTAGTCAAGATGCTCATAAACTTCATAACTGGCTGAAAACAAAGAAGAATCGTGTCTTGATCGCCTCTTATGATGCTTCCGATGTAAGTCAGAATTTGTTAGCGGAAATTCTTGCGGGGAAGAGTGGCATCAAATATTTTACATCAAACGGAGGACCTTATCCTTTGGCTGCTTCTACTATTGGTAATCATTATTTTACTACTGACGGACCTTTTACCAAAAATGCTCCTGTCACTTCGAATTTTGCATTGTAAGCATTCGGCCTCGTGCGTGTTTCTCTCCAAGTTATAATAAAGTCAAAAGCCAGACGAAGCATGTCTGGCTTTTGACTTTATTATAGCTTTCCTGTTTATCCTTTCCAATTAAATGGCAGTAAATCGGTGTAATCGTTTTTCTCTTCTCTTTCTTTCTCCTGTACCCTAATCAGCACGTCCTGCATCCATAGTTTTGGGT
>CDYQ01001248.1_pt1 | contig 13203 bp, 6 predicted proteins | sample 557451 | NCBI WGS metagenome assembly CDYQ01 (sample SAMEA3182059, study PRJEB8094) | gut metagenome | biome: human; feature: gut; material: Stool; isolation source: human stools | place: Canada | collected 2012-11-26
AATAAAGGACATGAGCTTTATTTAGGGATTGACCGAGGTAAGGTGCATTCTAGTCAAGAAGAGCTTCAAATTGGTGATAGCTTAATGGGTGGTGCAATTGGACTTCGCGGTAAATTATGGGGCATTAACTATGATTATTTTGTGGGCGTCCCAATTAAAAAACCGGAAGGATTTAGAACCAGTCATGTGACAACCGGATTTAATGTGAGCTACCGTTTTTAATGCTCACGTTTTTAGATGAATAAATTGATTAAAACCAAACAGAATTTAAAACTTTAAAGGAAATTAAAAAATGAATAAACGTCATTATAAAGTGATTTTTAGCCGTGTATTAAACCAGCTTATCGTGGTATCTGAGCTGGCAAAATCTCAAGGTAAAGCACAAAGTGAAAATGTGAGCTCAGAACAAGAAAAAACAGGATTATTTTCAACCGCACTTTCACTTAATCCTATTCATTTTAGCTTAATGTTAGCATTAGGCTTTGTCTTCTTATCCCCTTCTGTTCATGCTGAAGATATGGCCATTCGTGCAGATAAATCTGCACCGGGTAATCAACAACCCACAGTACTTCAAACCGGCAATGGTTTACCGCAAGTAAATATTCAAACACCAAGTGCTGGTGGGGTATCACGTAACCAATATTCACAATTTGATGTGGCAGAGAAAGGTGCCGTGTTAAACAATGCTCGTAAAGCAGCACAAACGCAAATGGCAGGCTGGGTGCAAGGTAACCCGAATCTTGCTCGCGGTGAAGCAAAAGTCATTCTTAATGAGGTAAACTCCGCTAATCCAAGCCGTTTAAAAGGTTATGTGGAAGTCGCGGGTAAAAAAGCGGATGTCGTGATAGCCAACCCTAGTGGTATTCAGTGCGATGGCTGTGGTGTGATTAATGCTGGACGCACCACGCTGACAACCGGTAAAGCGGAAGTTGAAAATGGCGAGTTGAAAGGCTATCGCGTAAAAGGCGGTAAAGTGACTGTGGGTCAAAAAGGCATGGATAACAGCCAATCTGATTACACCGATATTATCGCGGAGAAAGCCGAAATCAAAGGTGGGGTTTGGTCGAAGAAAGGGATTAAAGTTACCACGGGTAAAAACAATGTTGACCGTACCAATGATTCAGTTGTGTACGTGGGTGATAAAAATACTGACAACACTGACCACACTTCCGATACCCAAGGCGAAAACCAAAGCTACAGTGTGGATGTGAGCCAATTAGGTGGGATGTATGCTGAAAAAATCCATTTAGTGGATAACGGTCAAGGTCTTGGTGTACGCAATGCGGGGCACATTGGTGCATCTGCTGGAAACGTGAAAATTGATAGCCAAGGACGCATTATTAATGAAGGGGTGATTAGCGCAATTCACCAAGCTGATCTTAATGCAGAAAAGGTTATTGAAAATAAAGGTAAAATTGAAACAAAACTGGGTGGTGTTGCATTGCGCTCACAAACTCGAGTAGAGCAGCATGGTTCAATTGTTTCACATCAAGGGGGGAGCTTTGTTCAAGCTAAGGATAAAGTTACTCAAACCGGTGAAACTGTTGCTAAGGGCGATATTCAGTATCAGGCGAAAAATATTGAAGTAAAAAGTGGTGCTTTAGTTGCTGCTGGCGTTACGGTACAGGATACTACGCAAGGTGAGATTCGTTCTCTAGATACTCAACATGCACAAGGTGCAAATCTTACTCTTTCAGCTGAAAAGACCATTTCATCCAAAGCAAAACATCTAGCGAGTGGTGAGATTAATGTGAGAGCGGAAATGGTTGATTTATCTGATAGTCAATTAAGTGGAGATCGCATCGCTCTCCAATCTGCTCAATCAGCTTTAAATCTGAATAAAACAACGCTATATAGCGAAGGAAAAACAACATTAAGCAACCCAAATCTTATTTCAACTGAAAATGCACATTTGAATGCTGATCATTTTGTGGTGGATAGTGTTCAACTTAATAATCATCAGGGCAGTTGGATTCAACGTGGCGCCGAAGCTTTTGCATTAAATGTACAAAAGGGATTAGACAATACTGAAGGAAAAATTGTCGCAGAAGGTACGCTTTCTGTTCAAACGCCATTAATTCAAAATAATCAAGGTGTGATTTGGTCAAATCAAGGTGTGAAACTTAACACAAATGCAGGACATATAGAGTCTCAATCTGGTTATTTATTTGGAAAAAATAGTCTTGATATTAGTACTTCAACCTTGAATAACCAAAAAGGTGAAATGTTAGGTGGACAGGTTTTATTGGCTGCACAGCAAGTTAATAATGAGGAAGGAAAGTTAATTGTCGGAAATCGCGCAGATTTATCAATTAATCAATTTAATAATCAGCGTGGTATTGTTTATAGCCAAGGTGAACTATCATTAAAAACAGAAAATTTACACAACCAAGATGGAATTATTTCATCTGTTTCTCGTGCGACATTGCTTGCAAATGATTTAAATAACCTTAAAGGAGTGATTCAGGGAGAGTCTGATTTAACGATTCAAACCCAAAATTTGAATAATACACAAGGTGATATTTCAGCGAAAACAGCAGCGATTTCTTCTGCTGCAATAAATAATGCACAAGGTGTAATTTCATCTCAGGATTTAACATTATCTGGTACAAATTTAAATAACAAAGGTGGCATTGTTCAAAGTGTGAATGCAACATTAAATTTGACCAAGATGGATAACCAGTCTGAAGGTGATAAAGGCTCTTTGGTTAGTGCAACAAATCGTTTAGTGTTAAATGTTACAAATGTAAATAATAAAAATACAAAAGCTAAACAAGATACCCCTACTCAAGGTATTCAAACAACTAATTTAGTAATAAATGCAGAGCATATTGAAAACCAATCTGGTGGTATTTATGCAGGAAAATCAGCAAATATTACAGTTAATCAATCTCTTGATAACCAACAAGGTGAGATTTTATCGGCTGGTCGAGTTGATATTGTAAATCCAGATTTAACCTTGGTTGTAAATAATGCACTAGGAAAAATTGAATCGGTGATTGGCACAACATTACAAGCCAAAACATTAGCGGATGAAGGTTCGATTAGAACAAAAGGTGATTTGGGTATTGAGTTAAATGATAGCTTTACGCTTAATAAAGCCTTTGGTGTAGGTAATAATCTTACTTTTAAAACAAAAGGTGATTTTGTTAATAATTCTAACCTTGTGGTAGGTAATTCAGCATCAGTTGAAGGCGCGACTATTCAAAATAATGCTAATGCAGAAATTTCCTCGATAAACACTCGCATTCAAGCCAATAAACTGGATAACTTTGGTTTAATAGATGGTGACACCACAGTGATTAAAGCCAATGATGTCAATAATATCGGTACTGCACGTATTTATGGTAGTCATCTTGCCATTCAAGCAAATAATTTAAATAATCTTGAGAACTCTGACGGAACAGCAGCGACTATCGCTGCTCGCGAGAGACTTGATTTAGGTGTTGGTAATCTAGTAAACCGTAATCATTCACTTATTATGAGTTTAGGTGATATCTATATTGGTGGGAAGTTGAATGAAAATAATCAAGCTACTGGTTATGCAAATAGTATTGATAACGGTAGTGCGACAATTGAAGCTTTAGGAAGTGGTTGGATTAAGACACATCATCTTTTAAACCAAGATTTACACCTAAAATTAGGTAAAAAAGTAGAAAAAGAACGAATTGATGAATATTCGTTAGGAAGTGATACACATCGTTACCGTGGAGGTAGAGATGGCTATTTCTATATCAATGATGGAAGCAGAAGTCGCCATTCTTATCTTAAATTGAATGATGGTTCGAGAATTGCGGGGGAAGGCTGGAAAAGATGGCATTATACTCGTACAACAACAACTTCTACAATTGAACATCAAGATCCAGCAAAAATCTTAATAGGTGGGGAATTGCATCTTTCTGGAGAAGATCTTCATAATAAACAGAGCCAAATTCTTGTGGGACAGAAAGTGCTACTGGATGATAAAGTCTTTACTCAATCGACAAATGATCGGTTGCGTAGCTCAAAATCTAAGTTAGAAAATGATGATTTAATCGGTAATATTGATATCACAGATCAAGGTGAATTTGTTCAAGAAAAACATATCAGAAGAAAAAGAAAAAAATATTACCACTATCACAATTACAAAGATTTTACTGATGTTCATCCAACCCAAGATTTTAGTTTTGGTTTGAAATTATTGACAATTGGTGAACCTGTCGAAAAAACAGGGACAACTGTTAATGGTAAATCTGATTTTCAAGGAGTATCTCTTGAACAGAAAACACCTTTAAAAACAGATCTCAATGCAAATCGTGTTGATTTAGCAGCGCTTACCTCTGGTTTGGTAAAAAATAAAGATAATCTTGGTATAAAAACACACTTACCGGATATTTCATTACCACAGGCAAGTCTTTATAAAATTAACCCAGCAGCATCAGGACAGTTTTTAGTTGAAACAGATCCACGTTTTACACAGAAATCAAAATGGCTAAGTTCTGATTATATGTTTAAGCAATTACGCAATGATCCTCAAAATTTGCTTAAACGTTTAGGTGATGGTTTCTATGAGCAACGCTTGGTGAATGAGCAAGTTAATAAGCTGACAGGAAGACGTTTCCTTGATGGGTATTTATCAGATTATGATCAATATAAAGCTCTGATGGATAATGGGGCACAATATGCTAAGCGTTTAAATTTGATTCCAGGCGTAGCATTAACATCAGAACAGATGAAAGAACTAACATCTGATATGGTGTGGATGGTTAAACGTGAAGTTACACTCAAAGATGGTAGTAAAGCAGAGGTATTGGTACCACAAGTTTATATTGTTGGGCGTAATACGGATATTGACAGTCGTGGTGCAGTGATTTCTGCAAATGATGTGATTATCAATACGCAAGGCGATATGAAAAATAGTGGTGTGATTGCAGGTCGTAACCTTACCCACTTAAGTGCCAATAATATTGAAAACTTGGGTGGAAAACTGCAAGGCAGAGAACTTTATTTGTTTGCGAAAAATCGCCTAGATAATTTAGGGGGTGAACTTAACGCTACAGAAAATTTGGTTGGTCATGCGAAAAATATCAACATTTCCAGCACACTTTCTGAAACAGCAGATAATGAACACTTTAAGCATAAAACGATTAATCGTGTTGGTGCAATTAATGTAGGAGAGAAAAATAATCCAGGGCAGTTGTTATTACAAGCCACGGAAGATATTACCTTCAAAGGTGCACAGATTAATGTGAAAGGGAATGCGGATATTCAAGCTGGCAATACGCTTAATGTCGGTACGGTAGAAACTGAAAATAAACAATATTTTGTAAAAGACAGTAATAACTATTATAAACTCAACCAGAATAATGAGATTGGGTCAGAATTTAATATTGAAGGCGATGCTCGTTTTGTTGGTAAAAATGCTATTGAAATGCGCGGGGCTTCTGCGGTCAGTAATGGCACAATGAGCGTGCTTTCAGAAGGTGATATTAATATTCATGAAAGTCGTCAGCAAGAACGTTTATCAGAGGCAACAAAATGGACTAAGCATGGTGTATTCCAATCAAAAGGCGAAACTCGTCGTCATAAACACGATTATGATGTTGCGGAAGCCTCAAATTTAGATGCAGATAAGATTTATCTTCATTCAAGCAAAGGTAATGTCACTATTCAGGGCTCAAATGTGGCTGCAGGTAATGGCTTGACGGTGAAGGGTAAGAATATTGATATTCGTGAGGCTGAGAACCGAGTTTACTCTGATGATTTTTATAGCAAGAAAAAATCAGGGATGCTAGGTGCTGGTATAGGGGTTGCTTTTGGTACCCAAAAACAAACCACAGAAAGTGACGAAACGAAGCGTTATGCACAAAGTAGCCAAGTGGGCAGCTTAAACGGCAATACGACGATGATTGCTAAAGACACTTATACTCAAACAGCGAGTGCAGTGAGTGCCATTAAAGGCGATGTGAATATTCTGGCGAAAAAAGCTGATATTAAAGCGGCAGATGACAAATATGAAACCAATACCAAACAAAAATTTGAGCAAAAAGGTTTAACTATTGCTATTACCTCCCCTGTTATTTCTGCTATTCAAGCAGTACAAGGTGCAGTGCAATCAACTAGACAAGTAGGTGAGAGTAAGCATGGTCGTGTGAATGCGATGGCGGCAGCTAATGCTGGTTTTGATGCTTATCGTGCCTATCAATCTGGAACTAAAGCTGTAACGGATGTCAAAGATTTTATGAATGGTGAAGGGGATGTCGACTCCTTGATCGGTGTTCAAATCACTTATGGCCAACAAAAAAATGAATCTCGCACGCATACTGAAGGAAAAACCGCAGCCAAATCTCAAGTTAATGCGGGTGGCAAGGTTAATGTTGTAGCAACGGGTGCAGGAAAGGATTCCAATATTAATATTGAAGGCTCAGATATCTCAGGCAAACAAGGCACAACATTGATTGCAGATAACCAAGTCAATATCAAAGCCACAGAACAAAACCACCAAGAACGTAGTACCAATAAATCAAGTGGTTTTAATGCAGGGGTAGCCATTAAAGTGAGTAATGGTGAGGCTGCCGGGGTTACTGTAGGGGGTAATTACGGGAAAGGCTACGGCAATGGTGATGAAACCACTTATGTTGCAAGCCATGTGGGAGATAGCCAAAGTAAAACAGTGGTTAAAGCAGACGGAGATGTAACCCTTGCGGGCAGTCAAGTTAAAGGTAAAGGTGTCGAATTAGATGCAGAAAATCTGAAAATTGAAAGCTTGCAAGATAAATCTAGCTATCACGGTAAGCAAATGAATGTAAGTGCTAGTGTGACAGTAGGTTATGGTTTTGCTGCGGGTGGTAGTTTCAATAAATCGAAAGTCAATACAGACTATGCGAGTGTAAATGAACAGGCAGGAATTTTTGCAGGTAATGATGGTTATGATATCAATGTAAAAAATAAAGTTTCTTCTGTTGGTGGCGCTATTCTTTCAAGTGCACCAAAAGAGAAAAATCAAATGACAGCAGAAGATTTCGAATATTCAAATATTGAAAATTATTCTAATGCGAAATCATCTGCGATGGGATTGATGGGAGGTTTTTCTGTAGATCGTGATCAAACTTCTGATGAGGATAAAGCTTTAAATAAAATTTATCGTGGTGAGGATAGAAAGGGCGAAACCTTTGAACAGGCGAATCCAAATAAAGCAAATCAATCGCTGGTAAAATTTGGTTTAGGCACAAATGATGTTCATAGTACAGATTTATACGCTGCAGCAAAAATTGGTCTAGCTAATTTAGCCAGCAATAGCAGTCAAAGTGAAAATAATCAGAGTACAACCAATGCTGTGATTAGTGATGGTAACTTTAATATTGCGAGTATGCAGGGTAAACAGAATATTGAGACTATCAAAAAATCAACAGAGCAAGACGCAAATAAACTTGAAAAAGTAGATCATGCGAAAATGCAAAAAGAAGTTGAACAGGATGTTGCAACAATTCAGAGTTTTGCGAAGAATGTTGGTGGCGCAACGGATGAAGCTTATCGAACAATGTTTATCGCAGAACATCGGATGTTTACTCATAAAGTGGATGAAAAAGGAGATCTTATAAAGGATCCAGAAATTCTGAAGAAAATAGATGAAGAAGCTGATGCTAAAGGTGTAAATCGAAAAGAATACTATGATCAACAAGTAAGTAAAGGACGCAATATTTATCAATTGCATGAGTTGTCAGATCAAGAGCGTAATCAATTACAAAAAGTTACTTATACTGATCCCAAAACAGGGAAAACAGAGAGTAAATATGTCGTTGCATTTAATGGCATCTTTAATGATCATAATGCAGCAGCAAAATTTGCGGTACAAAACTACATTGCAGGCAGGGATGATAAAACAGGCAATATAGATCAAAAGGTATATAAAGATGTTTATTTTGTTCACCATCCTGAAGCGAAAAATGGTTTGTCAGAGCTCTTAGTGGCGGGTTATGAGAAAATGTTTGAAACTTCTTTTGGAAATCTATTAGGTATGGATAATTCAAGTTTACAAGCGATGAATATTATGAAGCAGTATGGTAAAGATGATTTATACCTTGGTTCTCATAGTCGTGGCACATTAACATTAAGTAATGCATTAAAAGCGCTAAATACGGAAGATAACCGAGATAAAAAGCTACTTTCAGGTACGACAATTAAAATGGTTGGCCCTGCAGCAGATGTAACAAGAGCGGATGGTTATTTAAGTCAATTGCAAACGGGTAAAGAAAGAACGGCTTCTGATGGTTCAATTCGGATTGAGAATCATGCTAGTGACCCAGTAGGTAGTATGCCGATTTTATTGGGGGGAAATCCTGCAACGACATCTGAAAATAATCTGAATAAAAGCTGGTTACAGCGAACAGCAGATATGTTTAGTGATGAACGTTTATCCGTACATAATTGTCACGGGTTAGGACAACAACAATGCGTTATTGATGGATATAGAACTAAAGGAGATCTCAAAATGGGTAATGAAAGAACTATTTTTGAATTAAATAAAGCGAAGGAGAAATAAAATGAAAATAAGATTTTTATTCTTAATACCCTCAATCTTATTGCTTACAAGCTGTAGTGGATGGTTTCAACCTCTACCGCCATACTATCATTGGCGTTTGCATAATGCGGATGCATTATTCCCTGAATCAGATCCTGATGTTTTAACTAAATATGTTGACAGAAGAAAAAAAGATATGACTGATTGCGGTATTATAGATTGGGCGGCAGGAGAAAGTGATAATCCAGAGGTCAATCTTTGTTTAGAGAAAAAAGGCTGGTATTTAGAAGGTGGACCTGTTTGTGAAAATACACTAATGTGGGATAGACCTCCATGTATCCAATGGCGAAAAAAACACAGCAAGCCTGATGCTAAGCCTTGGCAGTAATTAATAAAGGTGCTTAAAAGTGCGGTCAATATTCAGTGAATTTTAAAATCTCTTGAATATTGACCGCACTTTTCTAAAGGCAAGATCTACCGCTAGATAACGCGTCTCCTGACTCGAGCTTGAACTAACTAAAATAGACAAACTGAATAAAGTTATTCATGAAAATAGTAAAAATCTTAATCAAACGAAATTGATGTTTTAGGCACCCGTCAGGAGAAGCTCGCCATCGTTTGGGCTCATAGTCGTGGTACATTAACATTAAGTAATGCATTAAAAGCGTTAAATACGGAAGATAACCGAGCTAAAAAGCTACTTTCAGGTACGACAATTAAAATGGTTGGTCCTGCAGCAGATGTAACAAGAGCGGATGGCTATTTAAGTCAATTGCAAACAGGTAAAGAAAGAACGACTTCAGATGGTTCAATTCGGATTGAGAATCATGCTAGTGACCCAGTAGGTAGTATGCCAATTTTATTGGGGGGAAATCCTGCAACGACATCTGAAAATAATCTGAATAAAAGCTGGTTACAGCGAATAGCAGATATATTTAGTAATGAACGTTCATCAGTACATAATTGCCATGGACTAGGGCAAAGACAATGCGTTATTGATGGATATCGAACAGAGAAAGAGCTAAAAATGGGAAATGAGCAAACCATTTTTAATTTAAATAAATCAAAAGGAGAATGATATGAAGATTCTATTTTTTATATTTGGTTTGCTAACAATCAATGCTTGTTCTTTTGGAGGATTTCAACCTCCACCACCACATGATCATTGGCGTTTGCATAATTCTAAGATTTTATTTCCTAACTCAGATCCTCAAGGACGTATTAATTTTCTTGAAAGAAGAAAAAAAGACATGTCGGATTGCGGTATGGATTTTGTTATTGGTGAAAGTGATGATCCGGAGGTGAATCTTTGTTTAGAGAAAAAAGGCTGGTATTTAGAAGGTGGACCAATCTGTGAAGAAAAAACAATGTGGAATAGACCTGCATGTATTCAATGGCGAAAAAAACATAGCAAACCTGATGCTAAGCCTTGGCAGTAATTAACAAAGGTGCTTAAAAGTGCGGTCAATATTCAGTGAATTTTAAAATCTCTTGAATATTGACCGCACTTTTTGTGTTTTAAATATAGACTTTGTAGAGTTTTTAAGCAAAATATTTGTGCAATATTATAAGTTTTATTTATAGCTTAAAAAGAGCGAATCACGTACTCATACTGAAGGAAAAACCGCAGCCAAATCTCAAGTTAATGCGGGTGGCAAGGTGAATATTGTGGCAACGGGTGCAGGAAAGGATTCAAACATTAATATTAAAGGTTCGGATATATCAGGCAAACAAGGCACGACTTTGATTGCAGGTAATCAAGTAAATATCGAGGCCGCGGAACAAAACCATCAAGAGAGTAGCACCAATAAGTCAAGTGGCTTTAATGCGGGGGTTGCTATTAAAGTTGGCAGTGGTGTTGCCGCAGGTATTACAGTAGGTGGTAATTACGGAAAAGGCTATGGCAATGGTGATGAAACCTCTTATGTTGCTAGTCATGTAGGAGATAGCCAAAGTAAAACAGTGATTAATGCCGGTGGTGATGCGAACCTCATCGGTAGCCAAGTGAAAGGCAAACGTGTAGAAGTCAATGCCCAAAACCTCAACATCGAAAGCTTGCAAGACACCGCCACGTACAAAGGCAAACAAATGAACGGAAGTGGCAGTGTGACGGTGGGTTATGGCGCATCCGTTGGAGGTAGTTTCAACAAGTCAAACATCCATGCCGACCACGCGAGTGTGAATGAACAAGCCGGCATCTATGCAGGGGATGAGGGGTATGACATCAACGTCAACCATACGGATTTAAAAGGCGGTCTTATCACCTCGACACAAAAGGCGGATGGACTGGTCAAGAGAAAAATGGTATTTCTGGTAGTGTAGGTTATGGCCGCGAAAGTGATAATCAAAATAGCGTGACTAAAAGCGGTATCAATACTCAAAATATTGAAATTCGTAATGAAAACGCACAACAAGCACGTACAGGGCAATCCATCACTGAGACACTTGCAGCAATTAAAACCGATATCAGTACTGATAATGCAGAAAGTCAAAGTGGTAAATTAGAAAATCGTTTTGATAAGAATGCCTTACAAAAAGAACTTAATATACAGGTGGAGGCAACAAAAGGATTTGTTCAAACTGCGAATGCTGCTGGGAATGCAATTGCAAATAAATTAGGTGAAGAAGCTGTTGCTAAACAACGTGAAGCACAAGCTGCTCAAGAAGTTGCTGATCGTGCGTATAAAGCTAACCCAAGCAAAGAAAATGAAACCGCATTAAATACCGCGAATCAAAATCTGATAACGGCTAATAATGAAGCAGACAAGTGGCAAACTGGAGGAGAATATAAGCGAAAAATTGATGGTGCCATGAATGCTATTTCTGCCGCATTGGGTGGTTTGCCAGCAGCGGGTATTGCTACCTCCGCAATTTCGCCAGAAATAAATCATCAAATTAAGCTAGCTACTGAGGGTAGCCCTATGGCTAATAAGGTTGCCCATGCAGTTTGGGGCGCGGTGGAAGCTTACTCCGCAAATCAAAATGCAGCAGCGGGAGCTGGTGGTGCTTTAGCGGGTGAGGTGATGGCTGATGTAATTGCAAAAGAGCTTTATGGTAAAAAGCCGAACCAACTTAATCGAGAAGAAAAAGAAGTCGTATCTTCTGTTAGTCAAGCAGCCGGTGCTTTAGTGGGCGGAGCGGCAGCAAATAGTAGCCAAGGAATTGGTGTAGGACTAACTACAGCTAAGAATGCCGTGGAGAATAATTTCTTGAGTGATGCATCAAGAGCGAGATTAAATGCCTTAAAAACAAAATATCATCGTGGAGAAAAATTAACAAACAAAGAAAAATTGGAGTTTAGAGATTTAATTGAATCAGATCAGCGTAGTGACATTCTCTTGGATAAATTTAGAAAAGATCCAAATTCCTTAAATAGCAAGGAAAGAGAGGCATTTTTAAGCTATGTAGATCGTTATTATATAGAAACTGTTACGGGGAATACCGCATCTGGTTATAAATTGGCATCACCAACATCACTGGTTAATGCTCAAAATCGTTTTGAATCAGAATATTTAATAAACGATCCTGTACCAAAACGAGATTATGGTCATTTCCCTTTTGCTGGTACGGATGCGCAAAGATCGCAAGCAGTGAATACTTTGCCAGAAGAGAGTAAGAACTGGCTAGGATGGCGTTCTGAAAAACATTCTCGTGATGAAGATATGTATTATACTGTCAAGAACGAACTTGATGCTTCTGAGAATTATAAAAATTCAGCGAATGGGAAAATAGCTTATTCAGTTAAGGATGGGTTGGAGGCAGGCTCTATGTTTGCTTTAGGTAGTGGAACTGCTGTTGTAAGAAGTGTTGCCCTCATGGAGAAAGCCGCCGCAACAGTTGGAGGTGAGGCTATTACTCTAGCTAATAAAGGGGGGCAAGTGTTACGTCTTGGCAAAGATGCGGCAACAAAAGCTTACATTGATGGTCAGATAAGATATGTTAATTTAGTTGATAAGGGAATTAAAGCCTACAATACCACTTTAACAAAAGCAGCAAATGCCTATATCAACGGACAGCTTGCGTATGCGGATGCTATTGCGAAAGGAGTTAATACAGCTAAAATAGCGGCACGAGAAGGTATTGAAGGAACTCGGGAATTAGTGAGTCAAGGGATTTATTATTCTTATCGACCAGCTGAGTTGGTTGTTGATACTGGGAAAGCTATAGCTTCAATGCCTAAACCATATAAGACAGCACTTGGTGTCAGTACTGGTGCAGGGGTCGCAGGTGAATCGTTTTATTATATGGATGGCTCGAAAAGTTTATCTAATCCAGCAGATGTTTTGGGCTCTGTATATAATGTTGGTGTAAATGCAGCTTATGATTCCGCTTTTTATACGGCAAACCCATTGCAATCTTTAGGACTTGATACATTGAAAGGGATTGCTAAAGATGGTAAAGGTGCTAACGATGCTTTTTATGATTCTGGTAAATCTAATAGCATATCAATGAGCATTGAGGGGTTAGGTAAAAAATTTGGTTTGAGTGATACAATGACTAAATTTATATCTTCATCAGTTAATAATGCTGTTGATTATAATAAAGAAAGCATAAATAGAGATAAGCCTTCTAAAGGAGAATAATGAAATTTATTATTACACTAATAAAAGTAGCTATAGTTTCTTTTTTAGCTACATCAATTTTTTATTTATTTGAATATATAGAATATGGAGGAGTACAGGATTTCTTCTCTTTTATAAAAA
>CDYQ01001195.1_pt1 | contig 12978 bp, 5 predicted proteins | sample 557451 | NCBI WGS metagenome assembly CDYQ01 (sample SAMEA3182059, study PRJEB8094) | gut metagenome | biome: human; feature: gut; material: Stool; isolation source: human stools | place: Canada | collected 2012-11-26
GAAACGACGGTCTATGTTATAATATCGAAAAATAGGAGAAATTTGAATATGAATTCAATCATGGGAGTTGTGGTCGTTCTGATCGTGCTTAACATCCTGTTTCTTGTGACCGGCAAATCATTTTTCTGCCTGTTCAAGAGAGAGGAAACAATAGAATTTGAGTGGCTGACAGGCTTTGTGTTATTTCTGGCAGTTTTTGGGGTGATTGAACTGCCAATTGAGATGAGTGGTCTGCCATTCCATGTGTTAGCATATACAGAAGGCACAGTTTTTGCGGTATTATTTGTAGTAAGTGTTTTATATTGTGCTTATCAGTGCCGCAGGAATGATAGGTTATTGTGGAAAAAACCGGACAGGCATTTTAAGATATTACTTGTAATAATTTTTCTCCTGATTTTGTATGGGATGAACAATGGGGTAAGCGTACATGGATATGATACATCCTATTATAATGGACATGCGGCCACTGCACTGTATACGGATACTATGTATCAGTATGATGCAAGAACAGGACTTTATATAGGAAAAGAAAGCTATGTGCATGATTGTTATCCGATGCTGATCGCCACACTGGCAAAGCTTTTTTCCATGCATACGCTCGTAATCGTAAACAGGGTCTTAGCCTGTCTGGAAATTTTATTTACGACATTGATCGTCTATGAGACTGCCAGACGTCTTGCAGGCGGCAGGAAAGATATTGCAAACTGGACGGTGGGGATTCACGGTGCATTAAGTATTTTGAGCTATGAATTTGTAGACACAGCAGAATATTATTTATGGCAGAGAACAGCAGAGTCAAAATCCATGCTTTGTAATGTATATTTGCCGTTTGTTTTATTAGCTTTGGTATTATTGGCAAAAGAAATAGATAATAAATGTAACTGGTTGATCTTAGGCATGATCGTGACTGCAGGAATGACAATGTCGGTCAGTGGTATTTTTATTATAGCGGCTATGGTAGGAATCGGAGTGGTTGTCATCATGACTGTGCAGAAAAAATGGAAATATATGATAAATACAATGTTGTGTATGATGCCGGGACTGATGATTGGAATGATTCGTATACTACAGTAAAAGAGGAAGAGAATGTTTGGATATCTTGATTTAGATTATTTTGTGGGGAGATTTTATCAATGCTGGTGGAATGTTCTTTATATAGTAGTGTATATTGGATGTCTGTTTTATATTGCACGTAAGAAAGACAAAGTTATGCTGCAGATATTTGTGGGGATGTTTCTGGCAGCACTGACAACGATATTTAATCCGCTTATTATGGAACCGTTGCTTGATAAGATAGGATGGAAAGATCGGTACATCCGGTTTTACTGGATCTTACCAGTTGGTTTCTTGTGTTCTTTTTTTGCGGCTAAACTTATTGCAGAACAAAAAAAGGGGGCAGAACGCAATATATTGCTGCTTTTTCTGACGTGTTTTATTTTTCTATGCGGGGGAAGCATGTCTGAATTGTCAGCGGATGATAATATATACAAAGTAGATAACTCTGTAGTGGCAGTTGCAGAGATGATAGAGAACAATACGGATAAGGAGAATCCGGTAATATTATGTGATGCGGAGATGTATTACTGGATACGCCAGTATGACCCCAAACTGGTTATACCAGTGACCAATAAAATAATGGATCTTTATCAATTTCAGTCGCCGGATAAGATTGATCTGGCAGAAGAGAAAAAAAGCTGGAAAAATGCGGTTTCAATGTTTATGCATGGTGTAGAAATCGATGTTGATATTGCAAATAAAATCTTTGAGGATAAAGAGATAGATTTTGTGGTTTGTAATAAGGAGTACTATTCTGATTTTTATCTGAATTATTTAAATCTAAGTTATGTTGATTCTGTAGATGGATATGAGTTGTATCGCTGTATCAGTAATTGAAAGGGGACAAAAGAAGTTGCTTTTAATTTTAAAATTTCTGGCAATGGCATTGATGTGGTACATCGCGCCTGTTGCAGCGGGATATATTGCAGAACAGTTATTGAAAGAAAAAAGAAAACGCAATCTGCATAGATATTTAATGGGAAATATGATTTTATTTGCCCTCTTTTTTTTAATAGCCCAAATAGCAATTTTTTATAAACTGACATTATCTGTACTTACGCGGATATGGATGATTGTCGTGGCACTTGTATTGCTCATTGCTATAGTAATGATGATCCGGAATCGAAAAAGGATCAGATTACTGCCGGATACATCGGAAATGAAAAACATTATTTTGGCTGTGATTGCGATATTGGTACTGAGCGCATTTAGTGTGGTGTGCGTCCCTGCAGATACGGACGATTATACAGTACAGTCTGTTCTTACAATGTATACAACAGATACACTGTATGTATACAGTCCGACATCGGGAAGGACACAGATGCTCTCTGTGGAAAAAGAACTTCTTGATGAGATGGCAGGATCACCGGTCGATGCGTATTATGCGGTATGTGTTGAAATATGCAGGATCAATCCGGCAAAGTTTATTCATCTGGTGATTCCGTTTTTTGTATTTCCAATTTACTTTTGCATTTATGCAGCATGGGCAGATTGTTTGTTTCAAAAGGATACAAAGAAAAAATACCTGTTTATGACGGTGATATGGCTGCTTTATATTACTCCTTTATTTATGGATAAGGCATTTTATTATGGTATTTTTCAACATGGATGGAATGGTCAGACTTTATTTTTCCTTGGAGTGCTGCCATGGACGGTGCTGCAGCTTTTGGGAGAAGAAAAAGAAACACGGTGTTTCAATGAATTTGGTCAGATATTTATGATCCTGACCTATGCAGCAGTGGCGCTTTCAGGTCAGTTGATGTATCGAAAGGGATTTTTTATCGTAACGTTTGTGTGGGTGTCCGTAGTGATTATGGCGGGTATTATGAGGTGGAAAAATGATAGCAGCATTTGAGGTGCTCAGAAGTGAATTCCGCAGTGCGGGAGCGGAGGGAATCAGTCTGGCTCTGGTGGGGTTTGCCATTCTTTTTTTTATAGCTGAAAAAAATCGCATCAATGAAAATAAGAATAAGCTGGTAAAATACGAAATATTATGTTTCCTTCTGATTGCAAATCCGTTTGGTTATACATGTATCAACAGTTTTTGGATGCAGAATGAATATAGCAAGATGTTTATGATTCTTGTTCCAGCGGTTATAGTGGCGGCATTTGTTGTAGAATTGACATCAGGATATCAGCATATATGGGCAAAAGCATTGTGCCTGACCGGATGTGCGGGATTTGTAATTTTAAGTATGTATTTTTTATTTACACAGCCTAAAATACAGGTGATAGAAAATCAATATAAAGTGCCGGATAAGGTGGTTGAGCTGGATTCTTTATTACGCGAAGAAAATCATGATATTAAGAATATGATCGCCCCCAGGGAAGTATGCAGCTGGATTCGTGAAATAAATGAATCGGTGCAGTTGTTATACGGTGAGGATCTGATCAATCATATGATACAGGATGACTATACATTTGAAGAGGAAGAAGAAAAAGAATTTATTGAAGAATGTAAAACAATTGTGGCAGTTCCTGATGCGGTAGAACATCAGTTGGAAGTTGCGGAAAAATATGGCAGCAACTGTATTGTTTTGGAAAAATCCTATGATGATCAGAAAAAAATGCAGGAGGCTGGATACACATATTATGGGCAGACAGATGATTATACAGTATATTTTAGAGAATAGAAAATGAAATGCACAAAGAAAACAAGGAGGAAGATCCAGATGAAAAAAAGACATCAGGCAGGGAAGAAAATTGCCGCATGGCTTATGGCATTGAGCCTGTGTATGACGGCGGTCCCGGCAGAGCAGGTGGTATATGCAGCCGGCGGGCAGAATGAAACAGAAGTGACGGAACTGACAGAGAATCCGGAAACAGCAGAGAACACCGAAGCGCTGGATGATTCTGAAACAGCAGAGAGCGAAGACACAGAGGATAACGGGGAAGAGAACACTTCTGAGGCGGTGGAAACTGACAGTACCGAAAACGAGTCCGAGACAACCGAAAATACGGAAAGTGTGAAGGATACTGAGGCAACAGAAAGTACCGAAGTGACGGAAATTTCCGAGACAACCGAAAGTACGCAGGAAGTGGAAAATTCTGAGATGACCGAAACGGAAAATACAGAATCGGTTATCGGGGATACGAAATCTGAGGACACGGAAACAGAAGAGAGCGAGGAAGTTGTAAGGAAAGACGGGAACGTGACACCGGGAAGTACTTATGCAACGGCGGCATCTATCGGATTAAATACAACTTACAAAGCAACGACATCAAGAAAATCAGTTACACACTGGTATAAATTTACGATGAGCAAGGCAGGTATGGTGCAGTTGAAATTTGCACATGCAAATTTATCGAGTACGAGCAACAGCCCAGCCTGGAAAATTGATTTTATTGCAGATCAGTTTGGCGGAATGGTTTCTGTGAACAGCGGTCTTCAGGATACACAGAATCAGACGGCGAAGATAGGACTGGAAGCCGGTACCTATTATGTGCAGGTTACCGGACTTGGAGTGCTTACGATAGGATCAAGCGATTACAGCTTTAGTGTACAGTATGAAGATATTTACTGTGAAACGGAACAAAATGACTCCATTTCCACAGCAGACAATTATACGAAACTTGGACAGACGATTACAGGAAGTATTTCTTCTACTTCTGATACCGATTATTACAAGATTACATCGGCTGCAAAAGGATATCTTTCATTTCAGTTACAGCATGATAAAGTGAGCAGTAAGCTCGCAACGGATATTTACAGTGTAGCAGTCTGCGATGCTTCTGGAAATACGATCTATACAATGACGAGCAGGACGGATGAGGAGAAAACAGAGTCTGTCAATTTCGGACTTGCGGCAGGAACTTATTATCTGAAAGTGTCGGGCGTAACATATCTGAATGCGTCTGGATCATTTGCAATCTATGGGACAAACGGAGAAACCTACAAGCTGAATGCTTCCTGGACAAACGCAGACAACTGGGAGAGCGAGAGCAATGATACTTACGATATTGCCAATACGGCTGTTTCCGGTATCACGTACAGCGGCGACATCCGTACCTACAGTGATGTGGATTATTTTAAGACAACACTTTCTGCAAATGGTTACATCAATGTGAAACTGACACATCCGGTTGTAAGTGGTCAGGAGACCACAAATATGTTTGTGTTCAGTGTGATCCGAAAGGTAGATAAAGATCAGTATACAGAAGTTTACACTACAAACATCCGCGGTGGGGATACCAGTGTTTCCACACCGAATCTCGGACTGCCAAAAGGTGAGTATTATGTCAAAATTGCAGGAACCGGAAATTCAGCAGGAACATTATTAAGCGGTACCAGTTATCCGGTAAACTATGACGTATGCATCAAAACAAAGACGGCTGGTGACAGAGAGGTGGAGTCGAATGATTCTGCTGCTACTGCAAACAGTGTGAAGAACGGAAAAACCTATTATGGAAGTATCAGCAGTTCTTCGGACAAAGATTACTACAAGATCAAAATGTCAAAAGCGGGTTATCTACAGTTGAAATTCGGACATAAAAACAATCAGAGCACGTCAAGCTGTTATAATGTTGTTCTTTACAATAAGGATAACAGTGAAATATATAAATTTACAAGCACAGGAACAGAGACATCCTTTACCTCATGTAAATTAGGACTGGCTGCGGGAGAATATTATGTATGCGTCAGCCAGGCATCTACACTTTATACCGGCGACTATACGATCTGCATGACACAGAAAGCGGCTTCCGGCTGGGAGACAGAGAACAACGGTGACTGGGCTTCGGCAGATAACATAAAAGTCGGCAAAGCGGTAAACGGTGTGATCACAGGATATACGTCAGATGAAGACTGCTATCGCTTTACACTCACAAAAGCGCAGTATATCAATTTCAGCCTGGCACATGAGAAGATCAATGATGCGGGAAGAAGCTGGTATGTGACATTATATAATGCAAATGGCAAGCGGTTTTATCAGAATTATGATCATATCTATTGTTATGCCGGCAGTACTTATACAGAGTCACCTGCTGTCAAATTAAGCAAGGGAACCTATTATCTGAAAGTACAGGCATATGCGAAAAATGCAGTGGAAAAAGAGTACACACTCTGCGTCAATAAGATTGAGAACAGAAAAACAAGCGTAACATCCGTAAAATCGACAGCATACAATAAACTGAAAGTTTCATGGAAAGTTGTACCGGCTGCAACTTCTTATCAGATCTACCGCAGTACAGCAAAGGATGGAGATTATCAGAATATCAAAACCATCGACAATGTGGGCACCAGTTCCTGGACAGACAGCAGTGTAAAAACCGGAAAAACATATTATTATAAGATCAAGACGGTTGTTAAGACACAGAATGGAGAACAGACCAATGGATTTTCGAATGTAAAATCTGCAAAGGCGGTTCCGGCAAAGACGACGTTAAAGGCAAAAGCGTCGGATGCAAAGAATGTAAAACTGACCTGGTCAAAGATAAAAGGTGCAAGCGGTTATGAGATCTACCGCAGCAACAGTAAAGATGGAAAATATAGTAAAGTAAAGACCATATCCAAAGGTAGTACGACATCTTACAAAAACGGTAAATTGAAAAAATCGACGACCTATTATTATAAGATCCGTGCATACCGCAAAGTGAATGGAAAGAAAGTATATGGAAGTTATTCTTCCGTTGTTTCCGTAAAGACAAAAGCAAAATAGATGTGAAAAGAGATACTCCGGCGGGATCATCCTGCCGGAGTATTTTTAAGATTTTATGAAAATTCTGGCAAGATATATTCAACGGGTTAGTTTTATGATAAAATAAACGGCAGATGTGAAGTGCAAAGACATCAGTAAATATACAAGAGGATAACAGGAAAATGAAAAAACGGATTTTAGCAGTAATCATGGCAGTCTGCGTGAGTATGACAGCACTGCCGGCAGATGTGCGTGCGGCAGAAGATGGCGCAGTCCAGACAGAAAGCACGCAGGCAATGGAAACGTCATCAGCGGAAGAGGCAGCTGTGACAGAAGAGGCATCTGAAACGGAAAATGATGAGACGGAAACATCATCCGAATCAGAGACAACGGAAACGGGGGAGTCTTCCGAGACGGAAACCGGAGTAATGGAAACAGAAGAGACTGCGGAAACGGAGACCGGGGCAGTGGAAACAGAAGAACCGGCCGAGACAGAAACGACCAAAACAGAAAGTACGGAAACAGAGACCGCAGAGACGGAAACGGCTGAAACGGAGACAGAGGAGCCGGCCGAGACGGAAACGATCGAGACAGAAAGTACGGAAACAGAAACTGAGACTGAGACAGAAACAGTCCAGGCAGCAGAAATGAACTATATGATGGTAGAGTCCCCGTATGTCGAAACACCGGGCACCCAGAATGTGGTTTTAAGCCTTGGAACAGGGAAGGAGCAGATTTCTGATGTTATTTTAAATTATCAGAATCTGACTACCGGAAAAACCTATCAGATCAAAGCGGCAGGCCGAGAAGAGGATATGATCCGGTTTACCATGGATTTTTCAGAAAATGGACAGGCAGGAGAGTATCAGATCACTTCCGTGCAGTTTACACAGGAGAAAACAAAACAGGAAATCCTGCTATCAGACCTTGGCATGGATGTAAGATTTGGTGTCAATGAACAGGCAGAGACGAACCCGGATCAGGTACTTTATGATGAAGATGCCTATGCGGATGTGGATGCTGATGTTGTTACTATGAGCGCAGATGGAGAAGTTATTTCCGAAAACACTGTGGAAAATGTGCTGGAGCAGGGAATCTCAGAGGCTGTCGCCAGTGTTGCAGATAACTTAAAAGGTGCGAACAGTAATGTGAAAGTCGTACTCGATCCGGGACATGATGGCACCCATGCAGGAGCATCCGGTTTTGGAGTACAGGAAGCGGATCTGACACTTAAGATCGCCACATACTGTAAAGAAGAATTATCTACCTATAATGGTATTACTGTTTATATGACAAGAGAGAGTGCAAGCTGTCCGGCAGGCGGCGGAGATAATATTGCATGTCTGGATGCCCGTGCAAACCTTGCAAAGAATGTGGGAGCAAATGTGTTAGTAAGTTTCCATTTAAATACTGCAAACGGAACAGCGAGAGGTGTGGAAGTTTATTATCCGAACAGCAACTATAATGCACAAGTAGGAGGCAATGGACAGGCACTTGCAAAGAAAATATGCGATAAATTGGCAGCACTTGGATTGAATTATCGTGGAACTTTGATTAGAAATGCATCTTATGATAAATATCCGGATGGTTCTGCAGCAGATTATTACGGTCTGATCCGTCGTTGTAAAAATAATGGCATTCCTGGTCTGATCATCGAGCATGCCTTTTTGGACAATGCAAATGATTATTATACATACTTAAGTTCTGATGAAAAATTAAAGGCACTCGGGGTTGCAGATGCAACTGCGATCGCAGAGTATTTCGGACTGACAAAAGGAGCAAAGACCGTAACGCTCAATTACACGCAGTCGAGAGCGGATGGTAGTCTTAGATTAAAATGGACAGGTCTCGATAATGTCGATTATTATGAAATTTATCGTAATACTGTGAATGATACAAACTATCCTAAGATTGACGAAGTATCGGATGCTACATCTTATATTGATGATACCGTAAAGGCAGGGACAAAATATTACTATCTGGTCCGTCCGGTATTTAACGATGGAACTGCAGGAGAGTATTCTAAACCCATCTCAGGTGTGGCATTAGGAAAAACAAACCTCACAAAGATCAAGGCAAAGAGTGGAAAGAAGATTACCCTGACCTGGAAAAAGGTTTCTAAAGCAGAGGGATATCTGATCTATCGTCAGGACAGCAGTGACAGTAAATTTTATCAGATTGGCACGGTAAAATCCGGCAGTACACTCACTTACACAGATACTGTAAAATCCAATAACAAAACATATACCTACAAAGTACAGGCTTACAATACAAACAATGGCAGACAGGGTGTCGGTGCATATTCTTCCACAAAATCTGCAAAGACACTTGCAAAAGCAAAAATTACAGGAATCACATCCTCGGATGAGGAAGTATTAAAAATTTCCTGGAAAAAGGTAAGTGGGGCAAAGGGATATATCATCTCCCGCAGCACAAAGAAAGATAGTGGTTATAGTGAAATAGATACAGTATCAGGAGAAAAGACAACATCCTACACAGATGATACTGTAAAAGCAGGAAAGACCTATTACTATAAGGTCGAAGCATATAATGTCAACAGCGGTACAAAAGGATACGGCGGTGCATCAGACGCGGTGGCAGGAAAAACTGCAAAACGTACAAAGATCACTTCGATCGTTTCCACAAATGAAAAGACCTTGACGATCAAGTGGAATAAGATTACAGGAGCTTATGGTTATCGCATCAAACGAAGTACCGATGAAGATGGTACTTACAAAGTTGTTAAGACGATTAAATCCGGAAACACGACCAGCTACAAAGACACCAGTGTAAAAGCAGGAAAGACCTATTATTACACAGTTGAAACGATGGTAAAGACAGGAGACAATATCTGCTACAGTGGTGATTCAGCATCCGTGGAAGGAAGAACTGCGAAAAAGACGAAGATCAAGTATGCTGTTTCAAATGGAAGCAATCAGATTGAAGTAAACTGGGGAGCAGTGAGCGGTGCCTACGGCTACCGTATCAAACGCAGTACGTCAAAGAATGGTACTTATAATGTGATTGCGACCGTAAATGGAAAGAATAAAACAACCTATCAGGATAAAAATGTAAAAACTGCAAAGACCTATTATTATAAGGTAGAGACGATCAACAAGGTAAATGGTAAAAAAGGATACAGCGGTGATTCCGCAGTTGTGTCAGCAAAGACATTAAAAACTACATCCATTACAGCAGTCAAGGCAACCGGAAGTACTTCCGTAAGACTGGAATGGAAAGCCGTGGATGGGGCAAACGGATATCAGATTTACCGGAGTACGTCAAAAGACAGTGGTTATAAAAAGGTCGGACAGGTCAAAGGTAAAAATACGAAAAAATATGAGGATAAAACCTTAGAAGCCGGAAAAACTTACTATTATCAGGTTCGTGCATATAAGAGCAACAGTGCTAAAAACGGTGTGGCATCTTTCTCAAAAGTACAGAAGGCATGGACGATCAAACAGGTGGTATTCTCCCAGATCACAAGTGACAGCAAAAATCAGGTCACACTTGGCTGGAAGAAAGTTTCAAAAGCACAGGGGTATGATATTTACCGGAGCAGCAAGTCAAACAGTGGATTTGAAAAGATCGCTTCAATTTCATCTGGATCTACACTGACTTACACGGATAAGGGCGTAAAGAGCGGAAATACTTATTATTACAAAATCGCTGCAACCTACAAGATCAAGGGAAGTGCAGGCAGAGGAAGTTACAGTAATGTAGCACAGGTTCCTGTTCTGAAACAGGGAGGTATTTCTTCTATTACATTGGGAGACAACAATGTATTAAATATTTCCTGGAACAGTGTGGATAATGCAAGCGGTTATGAACTTGCCGGTGCAATCAGTGAAAAAGGAAGCTATACCACGTTACAGACTTCCGGTGCAACTTCCTTTACACACAGTAATCTGACACAGGGAACAACCTATTACTATAAAGTAAGAGCATATAAGGACTTAAGCAGCGGAATCCGTATGTATGGTCCATGGTCAGCGGTGAAATCAAAAGCAGCAGCTCATGAGATCATGGGTACAAGCAGTGTGACGGTAGATCAGATGGTATCTTATTATAATAAACGATATACATTCCCGGCAGATACTTACCGTGACAAGGGAGCAGATTCCGCGGAAGCGTTCTTTAAGATTTTAAAAGAAGAGGCAGATGCAGAGGGTGTAAGAGCGGATGTATTGTTTGCACAGGTGATGTTAGAGACCGGTGGACTCACATTCGGTGGTGATGTGCAGGCGAGCCAGTGCAACTTTGGCGGACTCGGTGCAGTCGGTGGCGGTGCTGCGGGGGAAACCTACGCAGACGTAAGAACCGGACTCCGTGCACAGGTACAGCACTTGAAAGCGTATGCAAGTACCGAGGGATTGAATAATGCATGTGTGGATACCCGTTTTCAGTATGTATCGCGTGGAACAGCCAGATATGTCGAATGGCTTGCAATTCCGCAGAATCCGTATGGAAAAGGCTGGGCAGCAGATGCAGATTATGGTACGAAGCTGCTTCGGATCATGAATAGTTTATAAAAATAATCAGGGAAAAAACAGACGGGCTGTGGAAAATGGAGACAACATTTTCTACAGCCTTTTGGCATGTCATAGAATACATGCCACAGAATGGGGATTCTATGGCGGGAAAACTTGCAAAGAACAGCTAATTTTGGTATAATACGCCGGTATATAGACAATGGATCCTATGCTTCAAAAGCAGATCTGTTGCCATGAACAATGATTGAAAAGAGAAGATATGAAAAAAAGAAAAGGCTATAAACATTTATTGAATTATTGTGCGAACTTAATCATGATTCTTTTTGAGATGATGTGTTTTTCATACGTCTGGTTCGTCTACTATAATCCATTGATGACCAATAAATTTGGAGAACGTGGTCACTGGGGAGTTATCGGACTGTATGTTTTACTGGCATTTTTCTTTACGCAGAGTCTGGGTGGTTTTCATATTGGGTATCTGGAAGCTTCCGATATATTCAGTTCACATGCATTGGCAATTATTATGAGTGCGGTTGTGGAATATTTTATTGTCGTTTTAGCAGTGCGAAGCTATGTATCGGTGTACCCGCTGGTATGTATGGCAGCGATCGAGATCGTATTCAGTATTATTTGGACCATGCTGGTGCGAAGTTTATACCAGAGGCTTTATCCGCCAAGAAGAATGTTAGTCATCTATGGCAATTATCCGCCGGATGATCTGATCGCGAAGATTAATTCAAGAAAAGATAAGTATAATATCTGTATGTCCGTAAGTTATAAGATCGGATATGTTAAATTATATACGATGGCGAAGGAATACGAAGCGGTGGTGCTGTGTGATCTGCCTGCAGAGGCGAGAAACCAGATTATGAAATACTGCTATCAGGAGTCCATCCGTACCTATGTCACACCTAAGATTTCAGATATCCTTTTAAGTGCGGCAGATGATATTCACCTGTTTGATTCCCCGTTGCTGCTGCTTCGCAATGAGGGACTCACGATCGATCAGAGATTCTTTAAAAGAATTGAGGATATAGTATTTTCCCTGATCGGGATCATCATTTCATCCCCAATCATGCTGATCATAGCAATATGTATCAAATTGTATGACGGGGGTCCGGTATTTTTCAAACAGCCGCGATACACCAGAGACAATGAAGTTTTCATGGTGCTAAAATTCCGCAGTATGTCAGTTCATGCTGCAGACAGCAAGATCACCAAAAAAGATGATGCGAGGGTGACTCCGGTCGGAAAAGTGATCCGTGCAGCCCATGTGGATGAGCTCCCGCAGCTGTTTAACATTTTAAAGGGTGAAATGTCTCTGGTGGGACCAAGACCGGAGTGGAAGACGGTTGTAGATAAATATGTGGAAGTCGTTCCGGAGTTCGCACTGCGCACAAAAGTCAAAGCCGGACTGACCGGATATGCACAGGTATATGGAAAATACAGCACGACTCCTTATGATAAAGTGCGTCTGGATATTAAATATATCGAGAATTATTCACTCTGGCTGGATCTGAAACTGATCCTTCTGACAGTTAAGATCCTGTTTAAAAAGGATAAGACAGAAGGTGTAGATGAGTATCAAAGTAATGCATTGCGTAATGAAAGTGCAGACAACGATAAGAAGCAGGTGTGAGATAGATGTATAATGAAGGAAAAGTCAGTATTATTGTTCCGGTTTACAATGCAGAGAACTTTTTGCACAGGACAGTGGACAGTATCCTGGCACAGACCTATGAAAACTGGGAGCTGCTGCTGGCAGACGACTGTTCGACCGATCAGAGCAGAGA
>CDYQ01019965.1_pt1 | contig 12946 bp, 9 predicted proteins | sample 557451 | NCBI WGS metagenome assembly CDYQ01 (sample SAMEA3182059, study PRJEB8094) | gut metagenome | biome: human; feature: gut; material: Stool; isolation source: human stools | place: Canada | collected 2012-11-26
CCATTGGTATCATAGCCAAACGATAGAGAAAACCTATAATGAATGCCATGGAGCATGCCAATTCACCGAAGATAGCCAATCCTAAAGACAGCGGGCTGCCTACACCCAATGGGTCTGGGAAAACAGCCGACAGCTCTTGAAAGTTAGTCCACTTCTGGATACCGTGGTTCATTAATAATATACCGAATACAATTCTTGCAATTAATAGCATAGCAGATGTTGCCGTTCCGTCCGGTTTGACGGGAAATAAAAGTCGTTTTAACATATTCATTCATTTTTAAGTTCGTATATGAACTATAACAAATATTACTCAATAAAAGTTTACTGCCGCTTCAAGGGTTTGATGATAATCCGTAAAGACAGGTCATAGGTAAAGTAACTCCACATCCAGTCTACGAAGATGGAAAGACGATTTTTTACACCCACAATACTCATCAAATGGATGAACAGCCACACAGCCCATACCGGAAAACTTCCAAAACGCAGCTTCTTAAGCTCGACTACGGCATGATTGCGGCCAATGGTCTCCATGGAGCCTTTGTTTTGATATATAAACGGTTGCAGCGGCAGGCATGCTTCTGCACGCTGCAAGTTCCTTATCAAGTTGCGGGCCTGCTGGATGGCTGGTTGCACCACTTGCGGGTGTCCTTTGGGATACTCCTCAGAAATCATAAGGGCCGTATTCCCGATAGCGAAAATATTGGGATATTGAGAAAGACGGTTATAAGTGTCCACCTTCAAGCGGTTTCCCGGTCCATAGGCAGGCAATCCTTGAAGGCTGTTTGCTTTGACACCGGCCACCCAGAATACATTTTTTTTGGTATTGCTTGCGGTCCCATCATTCAATGCCAACTGATAATTCTCGTATCCCATCACCCGTTGATTCAATTTAATTTCCACATCATGCTTCTTCAGATAATCAGTCACTTCTTTGGAAGACTTTTCAGAAAAGGCAGACAAAAGCCTGGAAGAGCCATCCAACAAGATGATACGCTTCTCATTGATATTCAAGCCTGGATAGTTTTGAGAAAGGACAAACTTTCTCATCTCGGCCAGAGTAGCGGACAACTTTATTTCCGTAGCTCCACCACCTACAATGGCAAAGGTCATCAGACGCCTGTGCTCTTCTTTATTACCGGTACTCTGGGCCTGTTCAAAGCTGTCCAATATCTGGTTCGGTTGAACAAGGCTTCCGAAGTATTCAATTTTCGTACTAGCTTTAATCCATCGAAGCCACCGCCTACGATTACCCATCGTTTCTGCCCCTCTTTATCGAGAATGTTCATTGCTGTTTTCATTAATTCAATATCATGTTGTTCTTTGTAATATTAAAATAACAGTATAACTGAGGAAAGCTCTATAAATGATGTGGTTAAAAAGAGTGAACCCCACATGCAATGTAGAAATGAACATAAAAGAGAAAAATAGGAAACAAAAAGAAGGGTAACATTGTTGTAATGAAGAACATAAAACAAACTTTGCCACGGAAGTTTTCTACAAGCAAATGGACACTAAATTGACAAAATGGATATTACCAATATTGATGCTGATTACAGAAACGGCTGTTCATGCACAAACACACCCTGCAGAAGCAAAAAACTCTGTGGACTCAATTTCTACGTATCCGATAGACTCGCTTCTCAAGAAACGCAGTTTTTTCGAAAAAATTTTGAATTACTTCAACGATGCCAACAAAGAAAAGAAAAACAAAAAATTTGATTTCAGCATTATAGGCGGGCCTCATTATTCCAGTGACACCAAATTTGGAATCGGACTGGTGGCGGCAGGACTCTACCGTACCGACCGGAACGATAGTATTCTCCCTCCGTCCAATGTCTCTCTGTATGGGGATGTCTCCACGGTGGGATTCTATTTGCTGGGAGTACGTGGAAACCATCTGTTTCCCCAAGACAAATACCGGTTGAACTACAATCTGTATTTCTATTCTTTCCCAAGCCTTTACTGGGGACAAGGATATGACAATGGAGCCAATGATGACAATGAGAGTGAATACGATCGCTTTCAAGCGCAGGTTAAGGTGGACTTCATGTTCCGGATGGCACGTAACTTTTATATCGGTTCAATGACAGCATTTGATTACGTGTATGGGCATGACTTTGAAAAACCGGAATTATGGAAAGGAATGAAAGCGCACAGCACCAACGTGAGCTTGGGGTTTTCCTTGTTGTATGATTCACGCGATTTTCTGACAAATGCCTATAAAGGATATTACCTACGGATAGACCAGCGCTTCAGTCCGGCCTTTTTGGGAAATAAATACGCATTCAGCAATACGGAACTGACGACCAGCTATTACCAGTCCGTGTGGAAGGGTGGGGTGTTGGCAGGCCAGTTCCATACTCTGCTGAACTACGGAAATCCGCCCTGGGGACTGATGGCAACATTGGGAAGTTCCTATTCTATGCGTGGCTATTATGAGGGACGCTACCGTGACAAGTGTGCAATGGATGCCCAGCTGGAACTACGCCAACATGTATGGAAGCGAAATGGAGTTGCCGTATGGGTAGGGGCGGGAACCATATTCCCGAATTTCTCGGAATTGGAGGCCAGGCATATTCTTCCTAATTATGGTTTCGGCTACCGCTGGGAGTTCAAAAAGAGAGTAAACGTACGTTTGGATTTAGGTTTTGGCAAACACCAGACCGGATTTATATTCAATATCAATGAAGCTTTTTAGAGACATAAAAAAATGGTTCGACAATCAGGAACATTTGTTCTATCTGTTTCTGGTCATTCTGATAGTGCCCAATGTAGTGCTATGCTTTACAGAACCCATATCATGGACGGCAAAGATATGTAATATCCTGCTACCCCTTTCTATATATTATGCTGTAATGGCTTGGTCGAGAAACTGTGGCAGGACATTCTGGCTGCTATTTCCGTTCATCTTCTTCGGAGCCTTCCAGCTTGTATTACTATATCTTTTCGGTCAGTCCATTATCGCAGTGGATATGTTTCTGAATCTGGTGACAACCAATTCAAGCGAGGCGCTGGAACTGCTGGACAATCTGATACCTGCCATCGTTATTGTGGTAGTGCTCTATATACCTGCATTAATTCTGGCAACCATATCCATTGTACACAAACGCAGACTGTCCGAAGCATTCATCCGGCAAGCTCGCCGTCGCACTCTGTATGTGCTGTCTGCCGGAATATTATCCTTAGGCAGTGCTTATTTGACAGATGACCGGTATGAGCTGAAATCCGAACTGTATCCTGCCAACGTATGCTACAACATAGCACTTGCCTTTCAACGGACGGCCCAAACGCGGAATTATCACAAGACCTCTAAAGATTTTACCTTTCATGCTAGAAGTACTCATCAGGCTGATAAAGGGAAGTATATGTAATGGTGGTGGGAGAAACCTCACGGGCATGCAACTGGGCTTTGTACGGCTATGAACGGGAAACTAACCCGGGACTGTCGGGCATTGGCGGACTGACAGCTTTCAGCCATGTGCTGACAGAATCAAACACCACCCACAAGAGTGTTCCGATGTTGCTGTCACCGGTCAGTGCTTCCAGTTTTGATTCCATCTATTATCAAAAAGGGATTATCACAGCATTCAAGGAAGCCGGTTATCAGACCGCCTTTTTCTCGAACCAGCGCTATAACCACTCATTTATAGATTTCTTCGGCAAAGAAGCCGACACGTATGATTTCATTAAAGAAGATGTGGGGGATTCCAATTACAACCCCTCTGATGACAAACTGTTGAAACTGGTAGCAAAAGAACTGGGCAAAGGAGTTTCCAGGCAATTTATAGTTCTCCACACTTACGGTTCTCATTTCAATTATAAAGAGCGCTATCCGGCAGAGCAGGCTTTCTTCCTGCCGGACATGCCCGTTGACGCGGAAGTGAAATACAAAGACAACCTGATCAATGCCTATGATAATTCTATCCGCTACACGGATAATTTTCTGGTTCGTCTGATAGATATGCTTCAAAAACAACATGTCAATTCTGCCTTGATATACACTTCAGACCATGGAGAAGATATTTTCGATGACAACCGGCATCTCTTTCTGCATGCCTCACCGGTACCTTCCTATTATCAGATACATGTGCCATTCTTTATTTGGATGTCCGACAACTACCGGCAGAGATACCCATCGTTATTGGAGGCCGCACAAGCCAATAGGCAGAAGAATGTATCTTCCAGTGCCTCATTCTTCCAGACAATGCTGGAAATAGGTGGAGTGGAGACCCCATACCGGAATGACTCTTTATCTGTCACCAGCGCTCTGTTTATCGAAAGACCCAGAGTCTATCTGAACGACCACAATGAAGCCCGCACACTGGATGATGTCGGTATGCTCAAGGAAGACTTCAAGATGCTGGAAGAGAAAGGCATCAGGTAATCAGGGAAAGAGAGCAGGCTGTTGCTATTTTGCCCTGATTCTTGATATAAAATTCTGAATCACCGGATACATCTCCTCTACCGTATTCAGCTCCATGCAAGCCGTCTCCAACGGGCACCAGCCGGTCTTGTCACGGTTAATGATATGGGGAACCTCTTGGGCAAAAGTCGTTTCAATTCCTGCTTCGCACAGCAATGCCAGCGCAGGAGTGCTGATTATATCGGCATAGACCGTTTTAAAGCCTCCCAGTACCATCAAAGCAGCGGCACCTTTCCCTATAACCTTATCGGCAATGGCAGCCCCCTTCATAAATGCAGAATCTGCCTGGTACAAATCATACAAATCCGCTACTCCCCGTTGGGTGAAAGTACGGACTTCCTCCCGGTTCTTCATAACACAAGAGTATCCTCCCTTGTGCAGTATGTCAATGATACTCTCCATTTTATAAAGTCTCTTGTTTCAACTGTTCTACAAATTTGTCAATACGATGCAGTTCTTTGGGAATATCAATCGTTTGCGGGCAATGCGGAGAACACTGGTTGCACCCGGTACAATGGTCGGCCTGTCTCAGTTTGGGTACACTTCGGTCATATCCTACGAGAAAAGCACGGCGTGCTTTCCGATAATTCTCATCCTGGCTGCTTTCCGGCACATTTCCTTCATTGACACATTTATTGTAATGTATCAAGATGGCAGGAATGTCAATTCCATACGGGCAAGGCATGCAGTACTTGCAGTCGTTGCAAGGTATGGTGGGGTACTCCATCATCAAATCTGCCGTATCATACAGATACTGAGTTTCTTCTTCTGTGAGTGGTACCAATGGAGAGTAAGTACGGATGTTATCCTGCAAATGTTCCATATAAGTCATGCCGCTCAGCACTGTCAGTACATCCTGGGGAGAACCGGCATAACGGAATGCCCAAGACGCCACACTGCGTTCGGGTTCGCGCTGCTTCAGTCGTGCCACAATATGGTCGGGGACATTGGAGAGCCGCCCACCCAGCAGAGGCTCCATAATGACAGCAGGGATCTTACGCTTGGCCAGCTCGTCATACAGATACTCTGCCTTGAAGTTGCTGCCCGAAGCATGTTTCCAGTCCACATAATTCAACTGTATTTGTACAAAATCCCAATGAACTTCACCACGGTCATGCATCTGCAAGGCATAGTCATAGACTTCGATATCGCCGTGGAACGACCATCCCAAACGGCGGATGCGTCCTGCTTCACGCTCCTTGACAAGAAAATCAATCATACCGTTGTCTATGTAGCGTTTGCGGAATTGCTCCATGCCACCGCCACCAATCATGTGTAGCAGATAGTAGTCTATATAGTCCACCTGTATATCCTCGAATGACTTACGGTACATGGCAATGGAACCCTCGCGAGTCCAGGTATCAGGATGAAAATTGGATAGTTTGGTGGCAAGATAGAACGATTCGCGCGGGTGGCGTTTCAGAGCTATTCCCGTAGACTTCTCACTCCATCCTTGTACATACATCGGAGACGTATCGAAATAATTCACACCATGGGCAATGGCATAATCCACCAGTTCGTTCACAGCATCCTGGTCTATCATTTCCCCTTTTCCATCCGGAGCAGGAACGGTAGGCCAGCGCATACAACCATATCCTAAAATAGAAACTTTGTCACTCCCCAAACCGGGAAAACTACGATAGGTCATTTTATCCGTCGGAATGGGACCCAACGCTTTACTACCTTCACTGCTCCCTTCCTTAGAACCACATCCATAGAGGGCAGCAGTAGATGTGGCGGCTGTAATCCCCACTATCTTCAAGAAATCACGACGGTTCATATTGTTTTTATGATGTTCTTCCATACTTATAGAAATTCTACTTTGTTATATAATCCGATGTCTTTCATGCCCTTCCACATAGATGGCACTAAACGGACGGGCCGGACAAAGATTCTCGCATGCCCCGCAGCCGATACAGCGCTCCACATTGATTACCGGAATCTTTGGAGAATCCTTGTCTTCAGGTATACTCGGCACCATTTGTATGGCTCCCGTCGGGCAATGGCGTGCACAGTTGCCACACTGCACACCATCCGTCAGTGGTATGCAATTTTTCTTTACCCACACGGCATGCCCTATCTGAACGGATGATTTATCAACTTTGATTATCGGGCGGATAGCTCCTGTAGGACATACCTCCGAACATTTTGTACATTCCGGTCTGCAATAGCCGCGTTCGTATGACATTTCCGGCTGCATCAATTTCCTTAAGTCCGCAGAAGGACGAAGAACCTGATTGGGACATGCCGACACACAGAGCTGGCAGGCCGTGCAGTGTTGCGCCATATTGCGGGCACTCAATGAGCCGGGAGGAGTGAGGGGAGTGCTTCGCTCGGGAATCTTCTTATCCTCAATGGCTGCCAGTCCTCCGTCTACTTTCTTTTCCTGCGCTTTTAAAACAGAAGTGGCTGCAACCAGAGCCGTTGCTGTGAAAAAACTGCGGCGGGTTTCGTTTATCTGTTCCGAATTAGCCTTGCCCGCAGCAGGTTTGCCGAAAGGATGATACTTGTAGGAAATGGCTCCATGCTTGCACTTCTCAATGCAGTTCATGCAAACCACACACCGGCTTGCATCAATCTGATGCTCCTTAAAGTTGATGCAGGCTGCCTTGCAGTTGCGTGAACAAAGACTGCATTGGTTGCACTTTTCCGAATCTATTGTGATGCGGAAAAGCGAATAACGTGAAAGGAAGCCCAAGACCGTTCCTACCGGGCAAATCGTATTACAATAGGTTCGTCCGTTGCGTCCGGCCAGAACAACAAGCACAGCCAAAGTAGCGGCAGCAATAATAAAAGTCGGCAGGCTCTTCAACCATACATCCGTTTCATAAAAGGCATAACTGTCTGCCCGTTCAGCCAGATAAGCAAGCAGATTGTTGCCCCATTGCCATATAGGTTGAAAAAGATTATTGGCAATACGTCCGTATGCACTATAGGGTGCAAGTAGAGCAGCCAATGAACCAATTCCGGCAATCAAAGCAATGATAAACACACCCAATACGCCATAGCGCAGCCAAGATAAGGCCGGAGAATAAGAGTAAGGAAGCTTCCTGCGTTTTTTAGGTTGCCAGCCCAGCCATGCCAGTATATCCTGAAATACCCCTAAGGGGCAAATCACAGAACAATAGATACGCCCGCATACCAAAGTGAGAATTACAAGAAACAATATCACTCCCACATTTAGCGCCAATACAGCCGGCAAAAACTGGATTTTGGCCAACCAGCCGAACCACCCATGCAACGTTCCCGTAAAATCAAGGAACAACAAGGTGATGAGTACAAAGCAAATCATTGCAAAAGTCAGTCTAATCTTCCGTAACATGATAATCCTTTATTTTGAGTTCCTAAACTATATCAGCGATATGAGTACAAAACAACTGCCGAAATAGTGAAATTTTATTTATGCAAAAATACATAAAAAAAGAAAGGTATCATCATTCAATGGAATTAAAAACGAAAGAAAGAAGGACAAATACAAAATGCTCCCATTTGCAGTATTAATTAAGTTCCCCTCCTCGTTACGGCCGGATAAAAGCCAATCTCTTATTTTCTTCTGCAAACAGAATAGCCGTATTGACTAATGCCAAATGCGAATAAGCTTGTGGAAAATTCCCCAGTTGTTCCTTCGTATTAAAATCAATATCCTCACTGAATAACCCCAAATGATTGGAATATGTCAGAACATCATCAAACAAACAACGGGCTTCTTCCTTTTCTCCGATAACAAAAAGCGCACGTATCAGCCAAAAAGTGCAAATGGTAAAAGCCGAAGAAGGAAGCCCGAAATCATCTTCGCTGTTATACCGGTACATCAATCCCTTATGCAAAAGAGCTTTTTTCACAGCCTTCACTGTCTTATGGTATCGGATATCGTCTGCTGCAATAAAACCGTAAGGTTCCATCAACAGCAAAGAGGAATCCATTGCCATATTATCATAAGTCTGCGAGAAACTTTGAAGTTCTTCCTTCCATCCATATGTCATTACATCCTGCCATACCTTGTCAGCTTCCTTTTGCCAACGTTCACTATAACCGTATTTATTGAGCATGGAAGCTATCTTTGCACCACGGTCCAAAGCCACCCAACACATCACTTTGGATGAAACAAAATGGCGGCTTTCTCCTCTGATTTCCCATATCCCCTTATCTGGTTTCTTCCAATCTTCCATTACCGTGGAAAGAATGCTCTTTACCATTTCCCACATATCCTCTATTTCGTCTAATGTACCGGGCATCAGCCGATAGTACTGGTAAATCAAATCCATCAGATAACCGAACGAGTCATTCTGCTTTTGATGGTAAGCATCATTACCTATCCGTACTGGTTTGGAATTCTTATATCCGGACAAATGCTCCAGAATAATCTCGGTCAACTGCCTTTCTCCCCGAATGCCGTACATTATCTGATAGGATTCGTGCTTGGATACGAAAGTGGACTGTATGAACTTCATAAAACGTCTTGCTGCTCCTATATGGCCTATCTGGAACAAAGTTTCGATAGACATGGAGGCATCCCTTAACCAACAGAACCGATAATCCCAATTACGTACTTCGCCGACGGATTCAGGCAAACTGGTAGTAAGGGCGGCCAGTACGGCTCCATTATAGTAAGACATCAGTTTCAAAACCAGCATGCTTCTTTCTATCACATCATTATAGAGAGAATATTTCTTAGTACGGTTGGTCCAATTAAGCCAATAAACCAAAGTACGGCAATATTCAATTTTTTCCCGTTCAATATCCACCGGAATGACCTTTTCATTGTATGACAAAAGAAAGAACTCATCTTTTTCCAATATAATTTCTTTTTTCTGTTCGATGTCCTGCAAAGGAAGGGAAGAATACAAATATTGTCTATCTTTATTATCAGAAGAACAATAGCTTTCTATAAATTCAGAAGTGACATTATGAATCACTTTACCTTGCGCATAATTGGGAGCAGGGACATAGTTTACTTTGAAACGGGGCTTACCTTTTATCCACCTCACATATCGATACAATTCTGCCGGAAGATAATGGGCATTTTCGCAGGAACGGTAATAAGGCATGTAATCAAGTACGACAAATTCTCCCTCTTTCGAAGAAAAAGAAGTAGACAATATGTTAGTGTGAGGAACGTAAGATTGTGAGATATGATAGTCTTCTGTAACGTCAAATCCAAAACTTCCTCCTCTTTCCCGATCAAGTAGTGATGCAAAGATAGACGGAGAATCAAAATCGGGAAAACACAACCAGTCTATGCTGCCTTTTTCGGATATAAGTGCGGCAGTCCGACAATTGCCTACTACCCCATAATTTAAATTACTCATTTTTACTATTTTGTTTTTAACAAGTCTCTGAAAAAATCGAATACCCCTTTCAAGCTCGTTTTGACATTCTCGCCAATGGGTTGTTTCATGTCTTTCTTGTTCGCCAGAATTTGAAGAAAAGGCAGGACTTCCGTTTGTGATGGCATATTATAGCTTGCTGCCTCCGACACATATCCCACCTTGATTGTCACTGCATTCACCGGCAAAGCTTTGAACATATCTTCATCCGTAGTATCATCTCCCATAGCTATGATAAAGTCATAATGTTTCTTTTCCAACTGGCGTCTCACTTCGGAACCTTTATTATAATCGGGAGACTTAATCTCCACCACTTTATCTCCTTGTATGATTTGCAGCTTTTGCTGTATACAGATGTTAACCAGCACATTGATAAGTTGCTGTGCCCGCAAAGCTCCTAACCATGCATCACTTTCCCGGTAATGCCATGCCAAAGTCGTTTCCTTGACTTCAAGGTGGGAACGAGGTGTCTTTTCGACAAAAAGCTTCAAGATGGACACCAATCCGGAACTCCATTCCGCTTTGTTTATGTTTTTGTGCCAGATGCCATTTTCCTTATAGAAAGCACCATGTTCCGCAGCCATTGCAATAGGTAAATTTCCCAACCATTTTTCTAAAGTAAACTGGTCGCGACCACTATTAACAACAACATGGTTGGCCGGGTCGGAAACCAGCTTCTGCAATGTGGCAATGAGTTCAGGGGCGGGCTTAGCATTTTCCGGTCGTGTCTTGAGCGACGCCAACGTTCCGTCATAATCCAGCAAGATAAGCCGTTGCTTAGCCTGGTTATATTTCATTTTGATGGCACCAATAATACCAACAGATATCCTTTTCTTACGAAGCTGTTCATTCTTACGGCACGTATCGCTCCATTCACTTACAAAGTCTGCCGCCCACTTATTAACCGTTTGTACGGAAATAATTTTCTGCATGTGTTGCAAGCGTTTCAGTTGTTCCTGTTCGGGCATCTCCAAAGCCCGACAAATGGCCTGCTTTATCTCCTCAGTGTCATTGGGGTTAATCAACAATGCATCCGTCATCTCAATAGCTGCACCCGCCATTTCACTCAAAATCAAAACACCCGGATTATTATTTTTCGAAGCTACATATTCCTTGGCAACCAAATTCATGCCATCACGAAGTGGAGTTACCAAAGCTACATCAGCTATATAGTACATTGCCACCAGTTCTTCAAATGAAAAACCGTGATAGAAATAGCAAACCGGAGTCCAGTCCATCGTAGAATACTGTCCGTTTATAGAACCTATTTCTTCGTCAATCTTGGTTTTTAGCTCAGCATAACTATCTACATGGTCACGTGATGGAACAATGACCATTGCCAATGTAACTTTTCCACAATATTCAGGATGACATTCTAAAAAAGCAGCAAATCCCCATAAACGGTGCAGAATGCCTTTGCTATAATCCAAGCGGTCTACAGAAAGAATCAACTTATGATTTCCGAAAAATTTCCGTGTACGGTCTATCGCCCGCCGTACTTCCGGTCTGGAAGAAGCATTGTGATACAGTCCGTAGTTGATTCCCATAGGAAGAGCATCGGTCCTAACTACTCTATTCCCGAGTTGTGCTTCGTCCAGTTTAAAGTCAATACGCAATACCCGTTCGACAGCACTGATAAAATGCAGCATATAGTCATGAGTATGGAAAGCTATAAAGTCAGCACCCAATAATCCTTTCAGGATTTCTGCACGCTCCGGTAATATCCGGAAAAGTTCATAGGAAGGAAAAGGGATATGATGGAAATATCCGATATTCAAATCCGGGTAAACCTTCCGAAGCATTCCGAGAAGCAGCATTAACTGATAGTCTTGAATCCACACCTTATCACCTGGACGTATCACGCGGCAAATGGCATCGCAGAACAACTGGTTCACTTCCTGATACGATTGCCAGAAAGAGTTCCGATACAGCGTATAAACAAAAAAGTAGTGACATAATGGCCAGATAGTACTATTACTATAGCCTTCATAATAATTCTTTATCTGTGTTTCGGACAAGAATACTGGGTGGAAATTTATTCCTTCCAATCTAGAAGTGATTTCCTCTTTACTATCTTCGTTGTCAACGCATATTCCAGGCCATCCAATCCAATGTTTTTCGTAGGAAATCTGAAGTGAGTCCAAACCGGTAGCCAGTCCGCCTTCACTTCGTGAAAACACGAACGTTTCATCCTCTTTGGTAACCTTAACGGGTAATCTGTTTGATATAATATAAAGTTTCATGTATGAGTTAACACAAGAAATATGCCAACTCATACAATATTTTATTTATTGCTTAAAATCAGGATTTTAGAAAAATATGAAGAGAAAAACAAACATTCAAAAATGAAAAAGATGTTCCATTTCGATATGGTCCTACTATTACCAATTATCACTGGAAATGTCTTTCTTCACCAATGCTTCAATTCTTTGCTTATAGCAATTTATCCCTTCTGCTATATTTTTACTAGCTTCCGAGGTCCCCATTCCATAGACTACAAGAGGAGTTTGCCATACCATTCCGGCATGTACAGCACTTGCTTGATAAGGTCTTAACAACTCATCCACCGTAAAACGATTTCTTCCTCCGCTTCTATAAGCATCATGTTCAGAGCCGGCAGTAGTGACCACCATCAATGTCTTACCAGCCACAGCAGGAGTTTTTGCCAGATATGTAAATACTTCATCCAACCATTTCTTCAATAAAGAAGGAGCCGACATCCAATAGAAGGAAACTGAAATACAAGCGCAGATGCATGCGATATGATAGTGCTCCATATCTCTGCATTAAAAGCATCTTCCACATGCATCTCATATAAATTGTATATGGCCACCTCTTCCATGTCACTAATAGCATCCATCAATGCCTTGTTAGCTCGCGACTCTTTTATATTGGGATGTGTCAGAAGAACCACTACTTGCTTTGAATCTTTATCCATATTGTTTTTCTTTTAGTTTAAAATCATTGATGTGTGTACAAATATATTACATATCTCTGGAAAAATCAATCAGAAACGAATAAATGATGATGGCAAAACTGATGTTCAATGACTTATGAGGAAAACCGATGAAGACCTCTCCAATGCTAAAGTGCAGGGAAACGAAAGGTAATGAGAGCGAATGGTTTTCAAATCATTACCCGGTAACCGGTACATTCAAAGTGCTGTTCTACGTGAACGGCAACAAGGAGAAAAACG
>CDYQ01028718.1_pt1 | contig 12351 bp, 9 predicted proteins | sample 557451 | NCBI WGS metagenome assembly CDYQ01 (sample SAMEA3182059, study PRJEB8094) | gut metagenome | biome: human; feature: gut; material: Stool; isolation source: human stools | place: Canada | collected 2012-11-26
ATAATTACTTAAAATACACAAGTCTCTTTAAATTACTTCTGTTAACAAATTAGCAGAAGTACGACCATGTTTTTTATTTATCTATTTTTATATAGTTACATATTTCCAATGGATACATTATTCTGATAAACAGAATAATACCTGTGTAATACCAAAAGAGTAAAATGTTAAAAAAGAAACTTCTACGTATTTTTTTTAGAAAAATAACAGTACAACGGAAAATTTTCATATCTTTGACACCGATATGAAATGTGCAGAGTTCTTTTAGAACTAATTACAAACACAGATAAACTTTATACGCAAAAGCTAAAAACTCTAACATTTTGTATATATGATGTAGAAAAGCGATAATAAGCGCCATCATTTTAATTAAAAGAGCATTCTTTCAATTAAATATAAGACACAAATTATGTTGAAAAATTTCAAACCTATCAGCTTAATCTTGCTGGCAGGTGCCACTTGTTTCCCAGCAAGTATATTTGCAGAAACAATGCCCTCCAAGCAAGGTATGAACATTTCCCAGCAGAACGGAAAAGTTACAGGTACTGTGGTAGATGATCTAGGGCCTGTTGCCGGAGCATCGGTCGTAGTGAAAGGAACAACCAATGGAAACATTACCGACATGGATGGTAATTTCACATTGGAAGGTGTAAAAAATGGAGACATCATTCAGATCTCTTTCATTGGTTACACGACCCAAGAGATCAAATACACAGGACAATCCACTCTTCAAATCAAATTAGCGGAAGACACCCAAAAACTGGAAGAAGTCGTAGTCGTTGGTTATGGCGTACAAAAGAAGGTAAACCTGACCGGTGCCGTAGGGATTGCAGATAGCGAAATTTTAGAAGATCGTCCGATCGGAAACATTGCACAAGGTTTGCAAGGAGCTATTCCAAACTTGAATATTGATTTCGCCAGTGGTAATCCCAATGCAGCTACTACATTTAATGTACGTGGTGCAACTTCACTGAATGGCGGGCAAGCACTATTGTTAGTCGACGGAGTCGAGACATCAGACTTGTCTTTACTTAACCCACAAGACATCGAAAGCGTATCAGTATTAAAAGATGCAGCCTCCGCTTCCATTTATGGTGCCCGTGCTGCTTTTGGCGTTGTATTGATCACAACTAAAAAGGGGAAAAAAGAACAAAAAGTTCAAATCAACTACAATAACAACTTTTCTTGGTCGATGGCCTCTCGCCTACCGGATGGCGTTTCTTCCGATAAATGGATTCGCGCCATGAATCAGGCAAACGTGAACAATGGCAGCGGACAGTATTTCAAAGATGAACACGTTCAGGCTGTAGATGATTTCATTGCCGGGAGAGGTCCTTCTGCATTTTACACAACAGACAATTCAATAACTGCTGCCGGACAATGGGCTTATGCAGGGAACACCGACTGGTTCGACGTAATGTACAAACCGTCATTCATGCAACAACATAATGCAAGTATCAGCGGTGGTTCAGACAAAACGACTTACTACGGCTCTATTGGTTATAAAGGACAAGATGGTATTTTGCAATACGGTACGGATAAATACAAACGTATTAATATGTCTTTCAACTTTTCCACTCAGATTACAAAATGGTTGGAAGTAACTTTCCGTACAAAATATAACCGCAATACAAGTGATTATCCCTACACCAGTAATTTTAATTTAGGAAACATTTTTTACGAAATCTATCGTGGATTCCCAACTATTCCTGTTTACCTGCCAGATGGTAATAATTTTGCTGGTATAGCAGGTAGCAACTTCAACTATAACTTTGCTGGTTTATTAGATGGAGCTGGGCGAGACAAAACCAACTCGGATGACTTTTGGTACACTGCCGCCTTTAATCTGACACCGTTAGCCGGTTTATCAATCAAGGGAGATTATACCGGAAACAAATTCTATCAAGATCAAACCCAGCACGGCAAGATACTGTATCAGACAATGCCAGAAGAAAGTATGTTATCTCCGCTATCCGTTGGTACACCTGGAGGTGTAACAAAAGCTAATTACGGAGATACTTATCAAGCATTGAACTTATGGGCTGACTACAAGAAGTCATTCAATGACAAGCACAATTTAGGTGTAATGGTCGGTTACAACCAAGAAAGTAAAAAGACGACTAAATTAAGCGTAAGCACTAGTAATCTATTTGATAACAATTTCCCTGTCACCGATTTGGCCAGTACTTATAACATGCCAAGTGAAGAAGCAACAATCTGGGCTGTACAGGGTGCGTTCTTCCGTTTGAATTATGATTACATGCAAAAATATTTGCTTGAGGTAAATGGTCGCTATGACGGTTCATCCAAATATATGTCTGGTGATCGTTGGGGATTCTTTCCCTCGGTATCAGCAGGTTGGCGTATCTCTGAAGAAAGTTTCTTCGAACCAGCTCGTAATATTTTCGACAACCTAAAAGTCAGAGCTTCATATGGCTCATTAGGCAATCAAGTTACAGATGGCAATTTCCAATATTTAAGTTTCTTGACAAGCGAATCTTTGGCCTATCTGATGAACGGCGGTATCATTAGTGGCTTGAAAGCTCCGACATTGGCTAGTACAAACATCACATGGGAAAAAGTTTACACAACCAATATCGGTTTAGACTGGACTATGCTGAATGGCCGTTTCACTGGATCTTTTGACTATTACATCCGCGATACAAAAGGAATGGTCGTAAACAAAACTTACCCGGCTGTATTAGGGACGACAGGTGGTAAAGAGAACTTGGCAGATATGAGAACCAAAGGTATGGAATTATCTTTAACGTGGAACGATCAGATTAAAGACGTGGCCGGCAGTCCTTTGGATTACTCTATCAGCATCGGCATCTCAGACAACACTTCTGAGATCACGAAATATGATAATCCGACATTAAGTTTGGATGAAACTCATTACCAGGGAAAGAAAATCGGCGAAATTTGGGGATATGTAACAGATGGCTTCATTAAAGATGAAGCTGAAGCCCAAGAAATGGCCAATAAACAGGCTTTCATCAGCACAACTTGGAAACCAGGAGATATTCGTTATGCAGATTTGAACGGTGATGGAAAAATTGACCGTGGGAATAATCGTGTTGGTGATTCGGGCGACAAAAAAGTCATTGGTAATACAACTCCCCGCTACAATTTCAACCTCAACTTGAGTGGTTCATGGAAAGGTTTTGACTTACGTCTGTTCTTCCAAGGTACAATGAAACGCGACGTATGGTTGGACTCTCCTGTATTTTGGGGATACAAGACAGGTATTTGGTGGGCTAACTTAAATGATTACATCATCGATAACTCTTGGAGTGAAACCAATACGAACGCTTACTATCCTATTCCGACTTGGAGTGATAGAAGTAAACAAACACAGACAAAATATCTGCAAAACGGTGCTTTTATCCGTCTGAAAGATGTTACATTAAGCTACACTATTCCTAAAGCGCTCATCAATAAATACGGCATTGGTCAGCTAAAAGTGTTCGTAAGCGGTCAGAATCTTTGGGAAGCTACAGGATTGTACAAATACCTCGATCCGGATGCTGTAGGCAGACGTGACAATAACGGTAACTTGAAAGTTGACGACAACGGTAGTGTTTACCCGTTCACCCGTTCTTATTCATTTGGTATCAACGTAACATTCTAAAAACAGACAAAGTAACATGAAAAAGTCAATTATATTATTTGGTGGTTTATTGTTCCTCACAACCCAAAGTTGTGATGTACTGGATAAAGAGCCATTAGACTCTATCAGTACACAACAATACTTTGCAAATGCCAATGCACAGGCATTAGAGCAATATTGTAATGATTTATATCCCAAATTAATCACCGGACATGGAAATCCGAACGAATATAATTTTGGGATGATGGAAACTGATTTCCAGTCTGATGACCTACTTCCGTGGGACGCAAACTCTGTAGCTTTCAGTCAACACAGCATTTCTACAGCAGACAATGACAATTGGAAATGGGAAAATATTCGTGCTTGTAATGCTTTTATGCAAGATTACGAACTATCCCCGGAAACCGAGGCCGTAAAACATCGTTATGCTGGTGAAATTTTATTCTTCAAGACATTGGATTACTTTAATAAAGTAAAACGCTTTGGCGATGTACCTTGGTATGACAAAGTATTGGTTCCTGGAGACGAAGACCTATACAAAGGCCGCGATTCCCGTATTACCGTTGTAGCAAACATGATAAAAGACATTGATCAAGCGATTGAATGGTTACCCCAAAAAGAAACGACAGGTGTCTACCGCATCAGCAAAGACGCTGCACTTGCATTAAAGGCACGTATATGTTTATTTGAAGGAACTTTCCGCCGTTATCATAATATGGAAGGTGATACCGAATTGCTCAAAGCCGCTTATGAAGCAGCAGGCGAACTGATGAAATCCGAATATGGCTATTCATTGTTCCAAGGTTCAAAACCTGGTAAAGCCTATTATGAATTATTTATCCAAGCAGATTACAACTCCAATCCTGAAATTATTCTGTCGAAGGAATATGATCCGACTGTCGGCAAAGGAAATAACTTAAGCCGCCAAATTGCAGTCGGTGAATCTCCTATCGGTTTGAGTCGTGACGCTGTTGAAGATTATTTGTGTGCAACAACAGGAAAACCAATCTCTATGTGCGGCTGCGAAGGCCACTCTCATCATACTACATTAATCGCCGAACTAAAGAATCGAGATCCGCGTTTACTACAAACAGTACCGACTCCCGAAGCTGGTGAATACACCTATTACCTAGAAGGGAAACGTCCGGATATCGGTAAATATACCAGTGGAAGTGTTAGTACATCTACGGGATATGGTGTTATCAAATATTACAATCCGTCAGAATACACATCATCTCATCATATTGGAACATTAGACGCTCCAATCTTCCGTTATGCAGAGATTCTTCTGATACGTGCAGAAGCAGGAGCCGAACTTGGCCAAGATCCCGAATTAGATAAAACAATCAACGCTTTGCGTGATCGGGTTGGTTTTAATCACCATTTGACAACAAATCCGATTGAAGACCCGAAATTGGTCGCCGAATATCCAACAATCAAAGGCCCGAACGCCAACTTGATCCGCGAAATCCGCCGTGAACGTCGTGTTGAACTAATGGCAGAAGGTTATCGTTATCACGACTTAATGCGTTGGGCCTGCGGTATTCGCCTGAACCAACCGAAATTGGGTATCATTCCAGACAAAGCAACAAGTGAGAATGATTTAAATGGATATAATACAAAAGATTATGAATCCATTAAATCCGGATTAGGTTTCGTAGACGGTGCCATTGATGTTTATACAAAACGAATGACAAATCCTGTTCCAAACTTTATAGATCCCAAGAACTATTTGTTCTCTATTCCGACAAACCAAATCGGATTAAATCCCAATTTAAAACAAAATCCGGGATGGGATTAATTGAAATATTTTGATAATTTTTTTTCAAAAGGTCTGCTCTTCATAACAGAAGGGTGGACCTTCTTGTATTTGAAAAATCCACATTATTTCAATAGCTTTTGATTTTAAGGTCCATCTTCACAACTTCAGCAAACAATTCATATATATCAACTCCCTATAAATACTGAAATACCAAGAATATGAAGTGATTTAAGACTACACAATTCACATAGTTCAAAACAACTATTTAATCAGTTACAAAGAAAGTGAAAGAGGTAAGTGCTACCTTCTTATAAGTCTATTAAATGAGACAGTAATCATACAATATGATTTAAAAAAATACATACAGCTTATTGGCTATCGAGGAAAAGGCACTGACCTACAGAGAGAAGATGTATACCTTATTTCACAAAACAACTATCTTTCTATAAATGGATAATACTTCTTTTCACAGCCAGGAGATATCGAGTTCAAAACATATATGTTTTAAAAACGAAACACCTATGTTTTGAATTCGAAACATAGGTGTTTTGAAATAAGAAATATAAACGATCACATCAATAGTCTTTCTCATTCGCCAGATTCCACATATTCAGAAAAGAGGCTTTCGTTATGTCGACAATCTTATTCCAGTTTATCTTTTCCACATGGTCGCTTGGCATATGATAGTCAGGATGACCATCCGTATGGTACCAGATGACCGGAATATCCAAAAGAGCGAACGAAGCGTTATCACTCCCCCCTACCGGTTTATCCCACGGACGATAATCAGGAGTCAGATTCAAGCCATATTTCTTGATATCGTTTTTCAACCAATCGCCAAACACAGGATGCGCTTCCGTATAGAAATAAACGACATGCATCGGCTTGGACTCGTCTTTATTACGGCCAATCATGTCGTAATTCAGATACCCCTTCACCTTATCCATCTCCGAGAATGTCTGCACGAAATATTTGGAGCCTAACAAGCCTTTCTCTTCACCATCCCAGAAGGCGAAAATAACGGTTCGCTCCGGTTGAACCCCCGTCGCTAAAAACGCCTTAGCGACCTGCAGGACAGCTGAAACACCCGAAGCATTATCGTCGGCCCCGTTATAGACCCGGTCACCGTCCAGCATCGGGTCAAAGCCGAGATGATCGTAATGGGCGCCAATAATCACATATTCGTTCGGGTTCTTACCCTCGATCTTCCCCAAGATGTTGTTCATCGACAACTTCTGATGAACACCTTGTTTCAACTTCGCGATCGAATCCGGATGAACCTGGAAACGGCCCTTCTTCTGCCGTTCCTTGTTATAAGCCTCAAAAGGTTGGTAATAGGATTCGAACAGAGGTTCGATCCCCATCGTTTTCAAATTAGATACAATATATTCACCGGCAATACGCCCACCACGGAAACCAGCTTCACGCCCTTCCAATGCATCGCTTGCCAGAAAACCGATATAGGCCTCGGCATTTGCCCTGTTAATGACATCCAGCCCTTTCTTTTCAGGCAACTCGGCCCATAGCGTAGCACTTAGTGCAATAGAGGCTAAAAACAATCCCGTTTTTCTCATTTCGATATTGTGTTTTACAGATTATAGTTTTCTACATTATGCAAATATACGGATATTTGTATACATTCGAACTATAATGACAGAACACAAATATGATTTTAGTGTGGTTGTAGACAAGAGCAGGACTGACTTCATTAAAATAAAAAAAGGCCAAACTCCGCTATCTCATAAGCGTCGAATGCCTCCCCCTTTTATCTCTCACCAGTCTTTCAAAAGACTACGGTGAAGAGACTACATCTAACAAATTATTTACTGTTTAATACTCAATTTTTAGAGCTTTCGCTCATTTGGCTCACCAATCTGCGAATCTCAGCATTTACTCGCTGGCACATTGAACCATTTCCTACTGACTGATAACGATCAGCCTGATAACGCAACATCGCTAAAGTACGCATACTTTTTTCGTTTTCTCTCATCATCATAATTTTACTCATTTAAGTTCTCCACGCTTGGAGAACGATTAATAATAACTAAACCTAAACTTTCTTTTTCTTTTTGTTTACAGTGCAAAGATAAGTATTTTATTTGAATATATGCTGTAAAACATATTCAATGTCTACTATTTAACCATATTTAGGTTTTGATTAAACACTTTTCATCTCGATTTATCTAAACGACAGTAGCCAATTCACCTGTAGTCGAGTCGATTACAAATCCGCGGACCGTTATATCTTTTGGGATCAACGGATGTTTTTGTACTTGAGCCACTGTTTCACGAACGGAACCTTCCAGGGTGTCGAACCCACGCAACCACGATTTGAAATCAATGCCGCAGTAACGCATCATATCGATATGCTCCGAAGGGATACCACGCTTCTTCATTACCTCAATCATCTGTTCGCTGTCCATATGCTTGGCACCGCAATCGGTATGACCGACAATCATGACTTCGTTCACACCTAATTCATAAATGGCAACCAACAGACTCCGGATCACACTTCCGAAAGGATGGGAAATAATCGCCCCAGCATTCTTGATGATCTTGACATCCCCGTTCTTTATTCCCAAAGCTGCCGGCAGCAGCTCCGTAAGACGCGTATCCATACAAGACACTATCGCAATTTTCTTATCAGGATATTTATTGGTGATAAACCTCTCGTATCCTTTACTCTTTACAAATTCACGATTAAATTTCAATAACTCGTCTATCATAACTATCTTATATATATGTAACAGTTCAAAATCAAATAATGTTGAAATGTTTCAACGCATTGTATACACCATTCTCGTCGACAGAGGTGGTCACATAACCAGCTGCACTCATCACGTCTTCGGCCGCATTTCCCATAGCAACCCCAATCCCGACATGGCTAAGCATCTGAATATCATTACCACCATCACCAAAGGCCATACATTCGTCCAGACCGATATGGTAATGTTCCAGCATTTTGTCAATCCCGACCCGTTTACTGCTTCCAAGCGGTACGATATCTGTAAAAAGAGGGTTCCACCGCGTGGATTCACAATGCGACAAGACCTTCATAATACGTTTCTCCTGCTCTGCCGTAAAAAAGGCGATCAACTGGTAGACCGTCTTTCCATAAATATCCTCGATCGGACGGATTGGAGGAGCCGGGAAGTTCAACAGATGAAACACATCATTGACCGCCTTATCCGTATAGTTCATAAAAATCTCGTCTTCCTGCACAAAGGCACAAGGGAATTCGCCTTCTTTTTCCTGGTAACGAACCAAGGCTTCGATATCCTTATCGGGAATGCTATGCTTATAAATCACATCGTCCTTTCCGGCAAACACATAGCCACCATTCAAAGTTACATATCCATCGAACTCAAGATCGCCCAGATTGTTAATCGAACGGCGATGACGACCAGTTGCTATAAATACTTTTATCCCCTTCTTCTTCAACAATTCGATCGTATGAAGGGTAGATTTCGGGACTACATGTGTTTTAAAGCTGACCAATGTCCCATCAATATCAAAAAATACTGCTTTAATCATAACCTAAACTCATTACCTTTTAAACCTCAACAAAGGTAAGAATAATTACGGATTTCCAAAGGTCATATAAAATCACTATATTTGAACGCTGAAACATTTTATTTGCAAACATGAAAACACATCTCTACTTATTGACAATACTATTCATATCCGTTCCATCCGTCTTTGCACAAGAGATTGAGAAAGAAACCGTTCCTGGACAAGAACCAACTTTGGTCGAACGACTTACAGGAGGGAAAAAGGTGATTGAAAGCGCAGAAATGAATTTTCAGCTTTTTACTTCGGCAAACGCCAATTTCATCGGTTCCGATTTCGACGGCATGAACTTCAAGCTGAATCGTGTCCGATTGGAAATAAAAGGGGATGTATGGAAAAACCTTTCCTATCATTACCGGCAGTCGTTTAATAAATATTCGGACCCTTATTCGCTGGACAATCTTTCGTCCTCGCTCGAATTGGCTTATGTCAACCTGAAAGTACATGACAAGTTCGGCTTTACGATCGGTAAGCAGTTTGTCAATTTCGGAGGATACGAATATTTTGTCAATTCGATAAAAGTCCGTGAGTTCAGTGAGTTCAACAACCTACTGACCTGCTATCAGGCTGGTATTTCAGGCAACTGGCAGATCAATCCTGACCACGAACTTTGCTTTCAGATCGTGAACAACCGAAGCGGACAGGACAACGAAATCTACCCGACCGGATTGCCCGACAACACACGAGAAGCAAAAGTTCCTTTCATGTATACGGTAAACTGGAACAGCTACTATTTCGACCGCATCCTGCAACTCCGTTATGCCGCTTCCGTAGGACAACAGACACAGAAACGTTATTCTTATTACTTCACCTGCGGCAACACGATCGAGAAAGGACCTCTGCTGACTTATCTGGACATCATGTACACCCGGCAGGGATTGGACCAGCACGGCGTTATCAGCCGTCTGCCAGAGACAGCCCAGACAGCTTGCAATACCGAGTATCTATCGGTCATCGCCGATGTGGACTACCGGATTCACCCGCGCTGGAACCTCTATGTGAAAGGTGCTTATGAAACCGGAAAAGTGTACAAGGCGAACGGACCATTTGCCAAAGGCATGTACCGCCGTTCCTGGAATGCACAGAGCAGTCTCGAATTTTTCCCGATCAAGAACAGTGATCTTTTCATCTTTCTCCTTTATACATATCGCGGCGTAAAACTTGAAAAAGCAGCCTTGGATATGGGAGCAGTCGATCCCGACACGCATCGTATTTCGTTAGGGCTGGTCTATTCGATTCCGGTATTCTAAACTTTCTCTTTCAAGGCAGTTTTGCCACCCTCTATTCCCAGAAATGAAATCACAATGAGGGTGTCAAAATACCTTTGCCATGGCCTTTTAGGAACGGATTTACAAGGGATCATTCAAACAAAGCCGATCCAATCAAATTATACCGGAAATTTTTATTATCATAGACCTCCAAGCCTTTAACCTTGACACCGATCAGTGTCGAGCGATATAGATTCTCCACGTTGAGAACATTGTATTTTCCTTTTGGCAGCTCCATATACTTATCTAAGGGCTGCAAATAGACAACCGTATATACCAACGGGCTGACATAGCCGTTCTGACCGGTTCCTCTGCTCCGTTTCTCGTATTTTTCTGCATCATCCATGCTCACAGGGATAAAGAACGCCTGATCCGGATTAACCGGCATAAAATTGAAACCGTTGAAAGGAATACATTGTTTGGGAGAACTGCCCGAACGTGTCGGATAGGACAATGGATAGCCTTTATGGTCAAAATCATAACCGTTATGGTTATTGTTCACTTTTATGAAATAAGTTTTCGTAAAATCAAAATCGGCCATTCCCTTTTCCAAGCGAGCCTGATATTCGCCTTTCAGTTTACGGAATTTAAACTGATCGCGCCGGCATTCCTGCCCCAATTCTTTATTGACGACACTGATATAATTCAAGACCACCTTGTCGTCTATCGGTAATTTATTGACACGAACACAGCAAATAAACATTTGTTCGAGCGTCATCTCCTCGCATTTTATAACAGGTTCAGGCATATTCACGACGATCTCGCCTTGTTCGATCGCACGATCAATCTCCACGAACAGTTTCTTATCGGGAGCTTTCTCACTTTCCAAGGCAAACACGACAGCTTCGTTCAGGAACATATTCTTATCTTCCGGCCGGATAATCTCACGGATTGTTACCTTGGAGAAAGGCAAATCCTTTCCATTGAACGCCTCATACCGAACCTTTCCATAGGTATCCGTATACGCGTATTTCAAATGGCTATACTTAGTCGAACTCAGATAGAAATCTCCGAGAGTAAGCACATCACCGGTTTTGAATGTATCTCCACTATACGTTTCATACGATTCCTGTGCATAAACAGGGAAAAGAAGGAAAGATAAGCAAAAAAGAAGGCATAAAAAATGTTTCATATTCATTAGATTAGTTAGACCTTTATTTCGTTAAAACGCGATAAAGATAAACTTTTTCCAAAATATATGAAACAAATGATATTACAATAAATAGACATCATTTATATCCAGCTTGAACTGCAGGCCAAGAAATTCAGCTGCTTTCCTGCAAAGTAGCATCCGTCCGGTAAAAATCTCGAAATAGTCCATCACGGCACAAATTTCAGTATTGATCTTTAAATCGAGAGTGATCGTTTTCGAATCCGGCTCCAATATAACATCCGATTTTTCGGCTGCATAATTTACCCGATCATGGATATCGAAATTAATCGTGGAACGGTTACGGACACGGCTGCGACGCACATCCGTCTTATCAGCGATTATCAGAGCAGCTGCAACGGCATTTACAGCAGCAGCCGTCTGTTCGTCATGGTTTCCGATAGCTGTAATAACGGTCGCCACATCTTCAGGCGGCATTCCCATCTTATCCAAAATACGAAAAGCCATCATAGCCCCACTTTGGGCGTGGTCGATGCGGTTCACCACATTGCCTATATCGTGCATGAAACCGGCGATACGAGCCAGTTCCACCTCATGCGCATCATATCCTAACTTCTCCAATAAATCCCCTGCTACTTTCGCAACCTTCGTGCAATGGGCAAAGCTATGCTCCGTGTAGCCGATTGCTTTCAACGACTCGTCCGCTTGTTTGATATAAGTCCGGATCTCTTCGGATTTGCGGACATCTTCATATGTTACATTCATATTTTTATCTTTACTATATACGTTAATTAAACACAGAAATATTCCATTTTGTTCTGCCGAAGAACCAGAAGGACATGAATTTCATATTACAAAAGCCTTTTACCGGTCTTTATTGGAATAATAAAAAGCGGAATCTCATGGTGAGACTCCGCTTTCTATTTTATTCGGGTGAAAAAAGGATTTCCACCCTTAGATGATCATAGTCAAATTATTCTTCTACACTCCAGTTTTCAGCAGCCATACGTTTGTAGCTACGCAGACGCCA
>CDYQ01037231.1_pt1 | contig 12275 bp, 9 predicted proteins | sample 557451 | NCBI WGS metagenome assembly CDYQ01 (sample SAMEA3182059, study PRJEB8094) | gut metagenome | biome: human; feature: gut; material: Stool; isolation source: human stools | place: Canada | collected 2012-11-26
TGGTTGAGCAGTCCACATTGACAATATCGCCGTCAATTAACTGTACATTATTGGAAGGAATTCCATGGCACACCTGTTCATTAATGGAAGTACATACGCTCTTTGGAAACCCTTCGTAATTTAACGGTGCCGGAATACCCCCCATTGCCGTTGTCTTCTGATAAACCATCTGATCGATTTCTTCTGTCGTCATACCTGCACAAATGTGTTCTGCCACATAATCAAGTACTGCAATATTAATCTTGCTGCTTTCACGCATTCCCTGTAACTGTGCTTCATTTTTAATAATTTCCCGCGGTGGAACCTTATGAAATTTTCTTCTGTACATTTCAATTTTTTTATCAAAATCCATGTGGCATTCACCGTATAACTTTCCACTCTTGCACCAGCATGGCTGGTCCTTTGTCAGCTTTTTCAATTGTTTTCCTCTTTTCTTTTTATTTTTCTTTTCTGCTTTTCTAAAATCCGTTACTGCTGTAATGCCTCCACAATTGCCGGGAAAAACTGCTTCTTTCTGGATACGACACCCTGCAGCTTTACACAAGCATCCTTTACTTCTACACCAAACGCCTGATAAATCACAGCATTGGCATTGTTACCCGCACAAAGTACCTCAGAGGATTCCGATACAATATCAGTGAGCAGAAAATAAACAATTCCCGCACTGTTATCCTGTACAACGCCCTGTATAAATTCTGCCAGACGCGGTTTTACTTTTTCTAACTCCTCCGCACTCATAGAATTAATCTGTCCGACACCAATTGCAACATTGTTAACGGAAAACTTTTTATAATCCTGATAAAAAATTTCTTTTGCAGATTTACCGGATAAATTGCTTCCGGCACGGAACATTTCCCGCCCATATGTTTCAATATCCAGCTCTGCCTTTTTTGCCAGCTGCATACACGCTGCCACGTCATCCGACGTACACGTCGGTGATTTAAAAATCAATGTATCGGAAATGATTGCCGAACACAGCAATGCCGCTGTATTTTTATCAATATCCGCCTGATTTTCCTGATACATATGATAAATAATCGTTGCCGTACTGCCAAGCGGCTGATTTCTAAAAAATACCGGTGATACCGTCTGAATTGCCCCCAGCCGGTGATGGTCGATAATTTCAAGAATTTCCGCTGTTTCAACGCCATTGACTGCCTGACCCCTTTCGTTGTGGTCAACAAGAATCAATTTTTTCTTTCCTGCTCCCAGTAAATTTCTTCTGGAAATCATCCCCACATAATTGCCCTGTGTATCCTCGACCGGAAAATCCCGGTGGCGAAGCTTTGCCATAACCGTCTGGATATCTTCAATAAAGTCTTCTGTTTGAAATTTGACAATTCCTTCTTTTTCTTTCATCAGAAAACGTATCGGCATACTCTGGTTAATCAGTCTTGCTACCGTATATGTATCAAATTTAGTTGTAATTAACAGACAGTTGTGTTCCTTTGCCACTTTTGTGATGGTCTTTGACACCTGTGCGCCTTCACAGATAATCAGGCATCCTGCCTCCATTTCAATTGCGCACAGCTGTGCCTCATAGCGGTTTCCCAAAATAACAATATCCCCTGTCCCGATATAATTTTCCATCATATCCGGGTTAGCCGCCGCAATCACAACTTTTCCTTCTTTAAAAATACCGTCTGCTTCCCCTGCAACAACCGTTCCTTCCAATGTATCCACAATATTCTGATACCGTGTCTGGGCTGTTGCAAGAATGGTGCTGTCATAAACCTGAAAATACGATTTTGCTATATCTCCAATCGTAATCAGTCCTTCCAGCACATTTTCTTTTGTTACCGGAAGTGTCACGACATTCTGCTCTTTCATCAGGGTCCACGCCGTTTTTACTGAAATCTCTTTAGAAACACCCGGTGTTTTTCGAATCTGGATATCCCGTACCTGTGGTCTGACATCCTTCATATATTCCGGCGGCTGTATCCCCAGTTTATCCATGACATACTGCGTTTCTTCATTTAAATGTCCTGCACGTTTTGCCACATAATGCTGTCCTGTTATTTTTTCTTTTAGTCTTGCATAACAAATTGCTGAGCATACAGAATCTGTATCCGGATTTTTATGTCCAATCACATAAACTGTTTCCTTTCCTTCCATATCCACCTCTCCACTTAAAAAACTGTTATAGCTGTACCGTTTCTACCTAACATACATACTATAACAGTTCTTTATGGTTTTCAACCGTTTTGCCTTTATTTTGTCTGTTTAATCTGTCTGTAAGCACGCTGCACTAATTTGTGAAAACAACAATATTGGTCTTATCTGTTTCTCCCAGACGTGCCAGCAGCTTTTTAAGATTCTCAACCGCTTTCTTATAAACATAATATGCATCATATGTCTGCTGGAAATAATCCATGGCTCCCTGAATATCCTCACGGTCTTTTGCCTCCCATGAAAGTGTCGCATATTTATGGATATTATTATGCGTTTCAATAACTTCTTTAAATTCTGCACTGCCTGTAATCTGTGGATTCGTCTGTGCAGCAAGCCATTTACCGATTTTACAGGTCTTCGGATTATTCAGCTGTTCTTTTCTTAACCGCTCAAAATCAACGGCATTGTTATAAACTCTCCACATCAGGATAAAGTGGTCATTAATAAATACATCCAGCCAGTCCTGCTGTGTAATCTCAGCAAATCCACGTACCATATCACTTCTTGTTGTATCAATGTAACGCCCGATTTTATAGACATGCGTTCCCATTTCCGTACAGTCATCAGAAAGTTCTTTATAACTCTTGGAAATGCTTTCAATCTGCCTTGTAAAGTCTTTTGTTACGTCTGTCTGTGTATCAATATCCTCAAAAGCATTGTCAACACGATCCTTAATCTGATTCATCTGCTGATTCATCTGTCGGATTGATTCCAATGACTGTTCTACCTTTTCATTGCCCTCTGCAAGCTTGGAGGTTGTTTCATTCATGGAAAGTGCCAGTTCCCCGATATCCGTACGCAGTTCTGCTACATATTTAACAATGTCTTCTGCAGATTCTGCGGTATTGCCGGATAACTGTCTTACCTGATCAGCAACGACTGCAAAGCCCTTTCCTGCTTCTCCTGCTCTTGCAGCTTCAATAGATGCATTTAACGCCAGCAGATTACTCTGGCTTGCAACCTTCTTTACCACATCGACAATTTCACCGATTTTATCAATCTTGCCCTGAAATTCCTGTACCTGTTCATTGATTGCCTGAATCTTTTCAGAAGACTCATTGACAACCTGTATGCTGTTGTTCATATTTTCCGTACTACTGTCAGCGGTTGCAATGACATCATGTGTATTCTCACGGATATGTGACATTGCTTCCGAAATATTGTTAATAGATGTTTCCATGTCACGGCTTGCATTTTCCATATCCCGGATGGATTCTGTCTGGGACTGAACCTGATCTAATGTCTTTTTTACATAAGAGTTATCACCGATTGAACCCATTGCCTGATTCAGACGCATTACAAAATTGTTATTGGAACGCTTATATGCGTGCATCAGTTCATTAAACTTTTCTCCATATGCCGGATTCTGAAATGCGCTTGTATCAATATCTTCATAATTACCGCCAATCACACCATCCATTGCCTGCATAAGCAGCTGCAAGTCCTTTTCTTCTGAATAACCATTTGCTGTCTTTTTTCCAAACATATCTATTACCTCTCTGATTTGCTTTTATCTTAGTCGTATTTTATCACATAATAACAAAAAATAATACTTATTTTTGCTTATTTTTTGCATATATTACAAAATTTTTTTCCTAATCCAGCGCAATTTCTTCCAGTTCCACAATGCTCCCAGTTTATTGTAAACCCAGTACCCTGCATTTGCCGCCTTTTGCAGCAGAAAATTTGTGTCCTCTTCCATTTCTTTTAAAACACTGCCGCCCTGTGCCTGCACCCATCCTTCTTTAATTGCCCGGATTAAATCATTGTTGTTTGCAATTTTTTGTGTGAATTCTGTATATGCTGCCCCGACTACGCGCATCTTATGTGCATCCGACCCTGCCACTTTCGGCTTATGCAGACAGCCTGCCAGATTATCAGCACAGGCATTTGCCCACGGTCTGGTGCAGGCATTAAATGTTTCCACGAAATCAAATTTTTCCAGGAATTCATTGTGTTTTTTACCAAATCGCGTATTGGTAAATGCAAAAAATCCCGGCCCGTAAGGATGTGCAAGCCCTAAAATGCCCCCTCTTTCATGCACAATCTTTTCTAACTGCGCCAGTGTCATTCCACGGATTTCCATAAAAGCATCATTTATACAGTCCGGCAGTACCGCAATCACATGACCGCCATCCCTTGTATCATACTCAATGCCCTTTAATACCGTAAACGGCTTTTCCAGATGCAGATTCTTTGCAATCTTTTCAAATTTGCGGTAGCCGTCATAGGAGTTGTGGTCTGTTACCAGCATTCCGTCAAAGCCTTCTTTTACCAGCTTCGTGATATATTCCTGAATCGGCACTTTTGCATCAATTGACCCCTCTTTTGTATGGCAATGCATATCCAGCTTCATTTTTATTCTCCATTCTGTATTTTTTAACATCAGTGTCAAAAACAAATTTTAACATTTATATTACCTATCATTATAAATCATTTGACAATTTCATAACCAGCTACACTATAACACAGCGCCACCTTTTTTTCCATATTTTTTCACTTTCCGGTCCCTTATTTCATATATTAAAATAACTCTGCTATCAAAGGATTTTGTTTATGAATTATCGGAACTGTCTTAAAATTTTATGCAGTATTTCTGTTGTCTGCCTGTGCTGTACATGTATGGGCTGCAGCAAAACAAAAAGCACCGGCAGCACATCCATCACTTTAAATGAAGTTGCGCACTCCGTTTTTTATGCACCACAGTACGCGGCAATTGAATTGGGATATTTTAAGGAAGAAGGCATTGACCTTACACTTGTGACCGGATTCGGCGCTGACAACGTTATGACTTCCCTGATTTCAGATGATGCACAGATTGGCCTTATGGGTTCTGAATCTTCTATATATGTATACGCACAGGGTGCATCGGATTACGCCGTCAATTTTGCCCAGTTGACACAGCGCGCCGGCAACTTTCTGGTATCCAGAACGGCAGAAGATGATTTTTCATGGGAAAACCTGCGCGGAAAAACGATTCTTGGCGGCAGGGCAGGTGGTATGCCACAGATGCTTTTGGAATATATTTTAGAAAAGAACGGACTGACTAAAGAAGACGTCAATATTATTCAAAACGTAGATTTCGGCTCAACTGCCGCGGCATTTTCGTCTGGCATTGCCGATTATACCGTGGAATTTGAACCGTCCGCAACACTTCTGGAACAGGAAAGCGCCGGATTTGTCGTGGCTTCTTTGGGCGTGGAAAGCGGCTATGTGCCGTATACTGCCTATTGTGCCAAAAAGAGCTTCCTTTCTAAAAACTCCGATGTGATTGCTGCCTTTACCAGAGCCATTCAAAAAGGGCTTGACTACTGTAATTCCCACTCCGCCGAAGAAATTGCTGCGGTAATTGCACCACAGTTTCCGGAAAATACCCAAAACGATATCGCCGTCATTGTTGCACGATATCAGAATCAGGACACATGGAAAACCGATACGGTATTTTCCAAAGAAAGTTTCACACTGCTGACTGATATTTTACGAAACTGCGGCGAGTCAGACACGGATGTTCCTTATGAAGACCTTGTCACCACAACATATTCCAAACAGGCAGCGGCCGAATCTGTTTCATATTAAGCCACATGTAAGATTTAACTCTGCCGCTTTTTCATTTCATGATTTAAAGTGCCGTCCGAGCCGTTCGCGGAATTTTTTGCTGTGCTTTGCATGCCTTTGAACCTGTAACAGCACCAGACGGCACATCACTGCAAAAACCGGAACTGCTGCTGCCATTAAAATCCCCGTAACCATTACCCATACCGGTGACAACGGATACAATGCGAACAGCGGCTTTAAAAACAGTACACTGAATACTGCCCCGGATGCCATCAGTATACAGATGCCTGTTCTGATTTTATCCAGCGGCATACAGATTCTTATAAGTGCTGCCATTCCGACAGCCAGCAATATCATGATACACATTGTAGAAAGCTGCTCATGTCCGATGCCGGCACAATTTCCTGCAACGTTAAGCACTGCCAGCAGTATAAAATCCGTCAGTGCCGCAGGCAGTGCCAAAAACACGACATTGGTTAAAAAATGTCCTTCTATGCGGCTTTTATCCGGCTGCATTGCCAGTAAAAATGCCGGTGTACCGATGGTGAATGTTCCCAAAAAAGACAACTGTGTCGGATACAGCGGATATTTACTGACTGCCACAAATGTAAACAGTGTCATCAGCATAGAAAACAGATTTTTCACCAGAAACAGCGAAGCAGAACGCTGGATATTGTTGACCACGCGTCTGCCCTCTAATACCACAGACGGCATCCTTGCAAAATCAGAATCCAAAAGAACAATCTGTGCCGCATTGGATGCCGCTTCACTGCCGGATGCCATCGCAATACTGCAGTCCGCTTCTTTTAATGCCAGCACATCATTGACACCGTCCCCTGTCATGGCAACAACATTGCCTGCTTTTTTGAGTGCCAAAAGAAGTTTCTTTTTCTGTTCCGGCGATACTCTGCCAAATACCGTATACACCGGTGCAGCTTTTTCCAATTCTTCATCAGAAAGCTGTGAAACATCAATATATCTGTCTGCTTCTGCAATCCCTGCCTTTTTTGCAACTGCCGCCGCTGCTTTGGGATGATCGCCGGATATAACCTTAATACAGACGTCTTCTTTCTGAAAATATTCAAATGTTTCCCGCGCATCCCTTCGGATCGGATTACTCACTAAAATAAATGCAAGCGGTTCAAACAAATGCTGTTCTTCCCCATACCTGCCAAATGCAAGCACACGTACACCTTTGTCGATTTTATCCGAAATTTGCACGTCATATTTTCCGTAACGCTCTGCCAGAAGCCGCTCCGGCGCACCAATCAGATATAGTCCTTCTTCAAAACGTACACCGGAATATTTGCGCTGTGAAGAAAACGGAATGACTTTTTGTGCCTTTCGTTCACTTTTTCCGTCAAAATAGTCTTTTAATGCCTGCATCGTGATATTATCCGCATCCAGATTTGCTACAACATCTCCGATTAAGGCATGAAGCGAAGTTTCTTCTTCCTCTTTTGCCAGCGGAATAATTTCCCGGACAGACATTTTATTTTCCGTAATCGTTCCCGTCTTGTCCACACACAGGACATTGACCCGCGCCAGCGTTTCAACACATGCCATTTCATGAACCAGCACTTTTTTTCTGCCAAGGCGCATGACACTGACAACCAGTGCAATGCTCGCTAAAAGATACAGTCCTTCCGGTATCATACCGACCAGTGATGCAATCATGGATACGACACTTTCCTGTATGGTCGAACCAATGACAAAATGCTGCTGCAAAAACAGCAGGATTCCAATCGGTATAATAACAATGCCAATAATACGCACCAGACGGTCTAAGGAACGCATCATTTCCGTCTGTGTATTTTTACGCGATGCTTTTGCTTCTAACATCAGCTGTGCCGCAAAAGATGACCGTCCCACTTTTGTAAGTGTCGCATATCCTTTTCCTGAAACAACAAAACTGCCGGAATACAGTATATCGCCCGGATTTTTTACTACTTCATCCGCTTCACCTGTAATCAGTGCTTCATTGACACGCAGACTGCCTTTCTCAACAACTGCATCTGCACAAATCTGGTTTCCTGCCTGAAAAACGCAAAGGTCTCCAAGCACCAGCTGTTCTGAATCCACCTGCAGCATCTGCCCGCTGCGCACAACCTGCGTTTTAGGTTCATTCATCAGTGTCAGCCTGTCTAACACCCGTTTTGCCCGGATTTCCTGAACAATGCCAATCATTGTATTGCACACAATAATAGGCAAAAAGGTCATATTTACATATGACCTTACAAAAACTAACAATGCCGTAAACACTGCAAATATGAAGTTAAAATATGTAAAAATGTTACCGGCAATAATCTGTCCGACAGATTTGGACTCATTTTTCACCTGTACATTTCCATAACCGGCATACAGCCTTTTTTGTGCTTCTTCGCAGCTTAATCCACGGTTTTCATTAGTCATCTGAATATTCAATCTCCTTACCCGCAACGCGGAACGTATAATAAATAGTGACTGCAAAAATAACCAGCTTTACAGCAAAGCTTACCGCTATGCTTGCAACGGATTCCTGATTATAAAGCTGGAATGAAATCATCGCAAAAAATGTCACTGCCGCTGTAACGCCGTACCACCATTTTGCCAGATTTCCTTTAATAACACCAAAAATTACATTCATTAATGCGATATTTAAAACCATATCGAGAATACAGTTGACACCCAGTAACAGCCATAAAACGGATGGTGTTGTAAACAGTGCCGAAACCGTTTCATAGGTTGTTGTCACCTCTTCCGCCGCCAGCTGTGCCAGCATATCCTGTGCCTGTCCTGCCTGGATTGCGGTACACCACGTAATGTAGGAAATCGCTGTCATACCGTATAAAAGGCTGTCGCCGATTGAAAGACCGATTCCCGCAAGATAGACATCGCCTTTACGCTCAAAACGTTCATTTAACATATAGCCGGTAACAACTCTTGCTGCTGTAAATCCGGCTGTCGCAAACAGCGCATATACAATATTATACGTTGCCGGGTTGTTATAAAAAATATTGTCTATACTCGGTATCAGTGCCAGCGCCGATGTTGCCAGATTGGCAAAAATAAATACAAAAACGGCATAGGCAATCACACCTAAAATCCCCGGCATAACTCTTGCTTTCCATCTTTTCATAATGACAACTACAAGTACAATAATTGCCGAAAGCATAAGAATCCCACCCGCCGAGAGCATGGATGACGTTCCTGCCGGCAGGGTCTGTGTCAAATCAATTGTTTCCATAAAATCTCCATTCCGCCGTTTCCATCTGCCACGGCTTTTTATCTTTCTTAATCATATCATTTCTGTCTGTAAAAGCCAATAAAATATCTATTAAAGTTTGTTCTGTACAGACGAAAAGAGCAGCCACATAGCTGCGGCTGCTCCTCTCATAATCTTAATTGCATAACAATATATCTTTTTTAATAACGAAATGTATATTTAAAAAGGCACACTGTAAACCATTTGGATTATAATTTTGTTACATTAATAGCCTGAGGACCTTTAGCGCCTTCTGTTACGTCAAACTCTACTTCTGCGCCTTCGTCTAATGACTTGAATCCGCTCATGTTCAGACCTGAGTAATGTACGAACACATCCTTGCCTTCTTCATCGCTGATAAAGCCATAGCCCTTTTGGTTATTAAACCACTTTACTGTACCTTTCATTTCAAGTACCTCCAAAAAAATATATGGTGCCAAACACCTTCTTTATCTTAGCATTTGCGGCAATTGTTGTCAATGAAATCTCACTATTTGTTTTCGGACTCCCCAACCTGTAAATACACACGGCTAAGCTCAATTTTATCATCGCCCTGCTGAACTACCGACACGATATTTCCGGCTGTAACCTGTGCTTTTTCCACCCGCAGCAGATGGCTGTTGATAATCTCTGTCGGATAGGCTTTGTCATTAATATAGACCACACTGTAATCATTAAAATTACTGCCTTCCACGCATACATAATCCTTGTAATTATATGCATTGGTGATTGTAATATCATTTTGTCCCATAATCAGATTGGTTGCCTGAAATGGATTTTCCCCGCCATATAAATCACAGTTTCCATATAGAATGTCGTATTCAAGAATCTTTAAATCTTTTAAATAGTCCGGCGTGTCCTTACGTTTCTGATGAAACTTTGTCAGATAACCTTCCGACATGCCAAGCATCTGCTGTACATGCGCTGCCAACTGATAACTTTCCAGATTTTCTTTTTCGGACGACAGTGAAAAATTGCTCCAGACAACGTACTGTGTCTGATAAATGTCGCCATTTTCAAGTACTTCGTCCGTAAATGAAAATCCCGGCAGGTGGTCGCCGTACATGACAAGCACTGTCTCTTCATCCCTGCTTTCAAGCATCGCCGTCAACTCCCGCAGGAAATTATCCATTTCATGAATCTGGTTGACATAGTAGGTAAATGCCTTTTCCTTTGCCGTATCAAAAAATCCCGTTACCGTAATTTCCGGCACAAAGCCCTCCGGATACTCTGCCGGATAATCGCCGTGTCCCTGTACGGAAATTGTATAAATGTAATCCGAACCATCTGTGGAATCCAGTATTTTTCCGATTTCCCCCGTCAGAATCTTATCCTTTGCCCAGCCCATCGGTGTCATTTCGATATTGTCCATATATTCAATTGATGTAAAATCTTCATATCCCAGATGAGAGAAGACCTTATATCTGTCATAAAACGTTCCGTCATTGTCATGCAGTGCATGGGTGGCATACCCTTTTTCTTTTAAGTCATATGCCATGGATTCACAGACCTTGGACTGTAAAACCGTCTTGTACGGATATTCACCCGGTCCAAAATCATCCATATTCATGCCGGTCTGCACTTCAAATTCCGTATTGGCTGTTCCCGCACCAAAGCACGGCACAGATAAGTAGCCTGACGGATACTCTGCCACAAGCTGTTCAAAATACGGAAGCGGATTTTCCGAAAAACTGATGCCTTTTACCAGATTCGGATCAAAAAAAGACTCCAGCTGCAAAAAAATGATATTCGGTGATTTTTCCGAATTTTCGACTTCTATTTCTTCAATATCCTCTTTCAGACTATTAACATACTCCGGTGTATATTCATCCGATTTGCTGATTCCTCTGTCCACAACACTGCACGTGAAACAGTAAGCAAATCCATATTGTTTATAGGCATTGGCAAGATTGCCGAAATAACTGCTGATTGTTCCGGTAAGAAGCAGAAAGTGGGTAACTCCCATACAGCATAACAACAGTAATCCAATTTTTACTGTTGTACGGATATAGTGTATTTTTTCCTGCTGTTTCGGACCTTTTATCCACAGCCATACCAGTCCCGCAATCCCTGCGGCAACTGCCAGTACAATCAGAATCATCTGAAAAACATTCAGATAGACCGGAATGACTTTTATGGCATCTTCAATTAGATAAATATCCATTGCCGTAAATGGTGTTTTTCTGGAACAAAGCACCACAAAATTCGTCACTGCCAACAATATCCATACCACACTCACCGTGCAGTACACAAATACTTTTCTGTGAAACAGCAGTACAATTGACATTGTCACCAGAATAATCAGTGTATTATATAAAAACAGAACCGGATTGGTAAAAATCATTACCAATCCGATTAAACTTCTCCTGTTGAAACACTCAACCAGCATATTCAGCAATGCCGAATATACGGCGGCATGTACAATCTCATATTGCCAGCATTTTTGTAAAACTGCCTTTATTCGATTCATATTCCTCACCTGTTATCTGCATTTCATTTTTTTACTCATTTGTCGTTTCATGACGTGACTCACGGATAACTTCCATCAGTTCACGTGCCTTGTCTTTTGCTTTTGAAGATGCATTTCTTGAACCCATCACCATATAGGCAAACTTCTGTGCTGTATCGTCATCATTGCATTTATGCGCCAGCTGTGCAAGCAGGGAGTTGATTGTCACCTCGTCCATATTGCAGATTGGCGGATACTCTTTTAAAAGTGCCTCGGTAAAGCCTTTGTATGCTTTTTCGATATACTCCGCTTCCAGCTTGTTATACTTTGCAATCTGCCCCAGATTGGCTGTATCATCCTGCTGTAATTCTTCTGCTGCTCCTCTGTAAAGCCATGCAAGCTTTAAGCATAAATAAGCCTGTTCACTTCCTCTGGCCGGTTTTGTCATTGCGGTCAGCAATGCCATCTTATACCGTTTAATCGCAATATCATACGTATAATAGTCTGCTGAATCCTCCATTGCCGTATATTTGCTTCCAATCATTTCCTTTAACAGCGCTCTCTGCTTCGGCGTAACGTTGTTAAATTCACGCAGTGTTGATGCATATCCGCACTTCGGGCACAGACATACATCATATTTGATTGTATCAATTCCGGAATACAGCGGTCTTAAATCTGCCTCAGTTCCTAAAAATCTGGCCTTCCCTGTTTTTACCTGCTTTGTCTTAAAATCCGCATCACAGACCGGGCAATTCATGGATTTATCAAATACATAGGTGCTTTCATCTTTTTTATTGCTGCTGTTTTCCATACTAATCTCCATTCCGCAGGCATTTTAATGCCGGAGGAATCGCG
>CDYQ01016638.1_pt1 | contig 12009 bp, 10 predicted proteins | sample 557451 | NCBI WGS metagenome assembly CDYQ01 (sample SAMEA3182059, study PRJEB8094) | gut metagenome | biome: human; feature: gut; material: Stool; isolation source: human stools | place: Canada | collected 2012-11-26
GCTTTTTAGCGGTTAACCGCATTCTCTGATGAAAGATATTTGGCATACAATCGAAAGGAAGACGAATAAGAAGGACAGGAAGTGTAGATATGCGATGGAAGTTCATACTCGGTCTTCTGACCACATGCGCCGTTTTAATGTCCATGAGCTATACGATGCTCATTCCCTTCCTGCCCATGTATCTCATTCAGGATTTGGGTGTCGTGAAGGCCGACGTGGACATGTGGTCGGGTGCGATTTTCGCGATCACATTCCTTGTCAGCGGCATCATGGCGCCGATCTGGGGTGCTCTTGCCGATAAGAAGAGCCGAAAGCTCATGGCACTGCGCGCGGGATTTTGTTTGGCGATCACTTACTTCTTAGGCGGTCTGGTCACGAATCCTTGGGAGCTGCTCGGCGTTCGATTTATTCAAGGCTTATCCGCCGGTCTTTGGCCTGCGCTGCTTGCGATCATCTCTGTTGAATCTCCGAAGCTCAAGCTCGGTTTCTGCATGGGCGTTATGCAGGGCGGTATGACGGCGGGCGGCGTGCTCGGGCCGTTGTTCGGCGGCCTGCTGGCGGATCAATTCGGTATGCGCATGGCGTTCTTTATCGCGGCCGCCGCTTTGTTCCTGATCACGTTAGCTTTGCTCTTTTTCGTTAAAGAGGAACCGAGGAAGCCCGACTCGAATGCAAAACCCGTCAAGATTTGGGACTTCTCTTTATGCAAGATTCCGGCAGTTAAGCGCATGCTGATTTGTGCCGGAGTGGTGCAGCTGACCATTTTGATGCAGCAGCCGATCATGCCGCTTTACGTGGCTGAGCTGCAGGGTTCGATGGAGCGAATCGTCTTGATTTCCGGCATTGTATTTTCAGTGACGGGTATTTCGGGCGTCTTAGCCTCTCCGATTTGGGGCATTTTGGGTCAGAACTGGGGCTATCGACCCGTACTTTATCTGTCTTTGCTCGGTGCCGGACTGTTAGGTATTGTGCAGGTTTTTCCGAATTCGCTTGAGTGGTTCACGATTTGGCGTTTTGTCGGCGGCTTAGCCTTTGCCGGCATTTTCCCGGCCATCAACGCGGTGCTGACAGTTTCCACGAATGCCAATGACAAGGGACGTGTCTTTGGACTGTCTTATCTAGCCCAGCAGCTGGGTGCCGTGATGGGACCGATTGTCGGTGGCGCAATGACTGCGTACTTCTCTTATAAGTTCATCATCGGAATGTCCGGCTTTATCTGCTTACCGCTCGTGCTCTATCTGTTTCTCAAGAGGCCGGCTAAGACGGAAGGTACCGGAACTCCGCTGGTGTAGGAACATTTCTAACTTCTTGTGAGTTATTGAAAAACGTCCGCCTGCTAAGTAAGCGACGGACGTTTTCATTATTTTCAGCGGCCGGATTGCTAAAATCCGTGCTCAAACACAATTCGAACGTTTGGAGAAAGCTATGAAATTTACCGATATGCTTCAGCACTGCTGGGATGTCAACCAATCATTACTTTGCGTCGGCTTAGATCCCGATCCCAAACGTTTTCCTAAGCAGTTTGAAGGCAGCAAGTACGCCATCCTGGACTTCTGCTGGGACATCGTTCAATCGACCGGAGACTTGGTCTGTGCTTTTAAACCGCAGATTGCTTACTTTGCATCTTCCGGGGCCGAAGATCAGCTTAAAGAGCTGATTGCCCGAATTCACAGTGAATATCCGGAAGTTCCCGTCATTCTTGATGCGAAGCGCGGGGACATCGGTTCAACGGCCAAGCATTATGCGAAGGAAGCCTTCGAGCGTTTCGGCGCCGACTGCGTCACGCTTTCTCCATACATGGGTTTTGACTCTGTCGAACCTTACCTCGAGTATCCGGACAAAGGCGCTTTCATTCTTTGCCGCACTAGCAACAAAGGCGGAGATGACTTCCAGATGCTTAACTGCGGCGGCCGGCCTCTTTACCACGTTGTGGCGGAAAAAGTGGAGCAGTGGAATACGACAGGACAGCTTGGCCTCGTGATCGGCGGAACCTATCCGAAGGAACTTGCCAGCGTTCGTGCACTGACGCCGGAATTGAATTTCCTTGTTCCGGGCATCGGAGCCCAGGGCGGAGACATTAATGCCTGTGTTCAGAGCGGTATGAATGCACAAAAGACAGGCATGGTGATCAATTCCAGCCGCGCTGTTCTCTATGCTTCTTCCGGAGAAGACTTCAAGGAGAAGGCCAGAGAAGTCGCAATGCAAACTCGCGACGCGATCAATGCTGCAAGAGGCCTCTAAATTTCGTTGACAATGGTGCGCTGCGGAATGTCCCAGAAGGGCGCAACCATATCCTCTTTGCTCTTGAAGAACTGAACCAGGCGCGTTTGGAACCACTGCAGAAATACGCGGTGGCGGCGAATGCGCCAATTGGTTTTAGAGGTGCACACGAAGCACTCAACCGGAGGATGTACCCAGCCGGGAAGAATCGGAACCAATACACCGGAGGCGATTTCCTGAGCACAATGGAAAAGCGGTAAATCTACCGAGATTCCCAGTCCGTCGATGACAGACTTTTTAATTGCAAGAATATTGGAAACCCTGAGCACTTGTTTCCACCGGACTTCTTCTCGCCGATTACCGTTTTCTAAATAACGGGTCGCAGGACGGACTGTTCCGTCATAGACCAAGAGGGTATGCGCTGCCAGATCCTTAGGATGAAGGGGCAGTCCGTGCTCTTCTATGTAGTGCCGAGAGGCGACCGGAACGTATACATTGCGTCCGCGGGAGAACGACACAATCCGCGGGTCTTTTGATTTAAAGCTTGCGACGGAAATGTCGGCTTTGTACTGAAGAATGTCCTGAATATTTCCGCCTCCGACGATGTCAAAGACAATCTCAGGGTACTGGGAGTTAAATTCCATCAGCATCGGAATATAGACTGCAACAGAGCCCGGTGCTAAAGAAAGACGTATTTTGCCCGCCATGCCGGCTGAACTTTGCGTTAGTTCTTTGACCATTTCCTCGTGCTGAAGAAGGATATTTGAGGCATGTTCGTAGGCGATTTTGCCTGATTCCGTAAGCTGAAGCGGTCTGGTCACTCGAAGAATGAGCGTCTGTCCTAGGGCGTTTTCCAGGGAAGTCAGAGCGCGGGAGACCGTCGAGACTTCTACGTCAAACTCTCCGGCAGTATCAGAAAAGTTTCGGGTATTGCACAAACTGCAGAACAAGCGCCATGCACTGAGGTCGTCTAGTTTTGACATGATGAGAGAAAAAAGGAATCGAGGATCTGTACATACTTTCTAACAAAAGCGATAAATACGCAAGTACTTTGCGCAAAACGCAAAGTAGCGTTTCCGATTTCGCCTGTCGATTTTGAGAGCTGACAATCAAAATAATGAAAAACAACCTCAAAACATAGGAGACAAAACAGATGACAGTCAGAGACGAGTTCTTCTGGTTAGGCGAAATTAATAAAGCCACCCTCGTGATCAACTCTCGTCAAGGTCTTTTGCCGATGCCAATTGCTAAAGAAGCGGCCAAGGCACTCCGTGAAGTTTTAGCTGACGGAGACGCTGATCCGACGAAGAGAGCTAAAACTTACATCACGTTTGAACCCTTAATGCTCAAAAAAGCGGATCCGGTCATTACTTTGATGCACGCCGGACGTTCCAGTCAGGATATGCATGCGACTTATCGCTCCGCTATCCTCAGAGACCATGTTCTCGAAGTCGGTGATGCATTAAACACCGTGCTGGAAACAATGACGGACCTGGCAGACAAAAACCGTGAAACCGTCGTCCCCAATTACACCAATGGCGTTGCCGCTCAGCCGAACAGTTTGGCACACTATCTGCTCGCATTTTTGGCCGGTTTCAGCCGCGATGCTCAGAAGCTTCGCCAATTTTATGTTCGTCTGGACCGCTGCCCGATGGGAAGCACCGTTTTAAACGGCACTTGCTGGCCGCTTGATCGCCAAGCAATGTGCGAACGCCTGGGCTTTGAAGCCATTGCGGAAAATGCCTACGATGCAACTCAAGTAGGTCAGAGCGATCTGCCCGTAGAATTCGCAGCGATCCTTACCGGTATTTGCCTGCACATCAATGTTTTCCTGGAAGACTTGATGGTTCAGTACGCTCAGGCTCGTCCCTGGATTCTTCTGCAGGAAGGCGGAGACAACACCTATGTTTCTTCTGCTATGCCGCAGAAACGCAATCCCGGCTTAGTGAATAACTGCAGAACGGAATCTTCTTCCGTGATCGGCGAAGCTCAGGCCGAGTTCTTCCGTGCTCACAATCTCCAGAGCGGCATGATTGACCCGAAGAATCAGACACTCAACAGTGCTCTGGCTCTTCATGCGGTTAAAGTTCTTACTATGTTTAACCGAGTTCTCAAAGCACTCGTGATCAACAAAGATAGTGCATTAGAAGAACTTAACAGCGACTGGACGGCCAGCCAGGAAGTTGCCGACCGCCTGATGAAGGAATACGGCGTTCCGTTCCGTATCGGCCACCACGCTGCCAGCCACATTGTTTCCTATGCTCGCGCCAACAACATTCTTCCGCTCGACTTCCCGTACGCCAAGATGCAGGAAATCTACAAGGAAGTCATCGAGAAAGAATTCCCTGAAGGCGATCCGAAGTTCCCGATGAGCGAGGAAGAATTCAGAGAAGCATTAAACCCTGTTTCTATCGTTCACAACCGTAAGACACTTGGCGGACCTCAGCCCGCTGAGCTGGAAAGAATGCTCAAAGAGCAGACAGCCGAAAACCATCTCAACGAACAATGGGTGGCTGACAAGAAAGCGTTTATCCAATCTTCCCTCGATAAATTAAATAAAGAATTTGAAACCTTAGGAGAATAATCATGACAGTACTTCTGCCTTGGTTTGCCCTGGTCGTCACTGTTTTGGCGGGCTGGGCAATCATTAAAAGATTGTCTACTTCTATGGTCCTGCTGTTTGCCGGCTTGGCCATGATCAGCTTTGCCGTGATCTGCGGTGTTCACGGTTTTCTGCCGAAGGGTGTTAAGCCTTCCGGATTCGTATGGTTCGATATTTTCGAACTGCTTCGTTCTATCGCAACTAAACAGACTTCCGGCATCGGTCTTTTGATTATGGTCGCCGGCGGTTACGCTGCCTACATGGACAGAATCGGCGCTGCTCACGCTCTGGTTCGCGTTTGTGTTAAACCTTTGGACGCCCTGTCTTCCCCGTACCTTGTTCTGGTCATGGGCTATCTGATCGGCCAAGCTCTGGTCACGGTGATTCCGAGTGCTGCGGGTCTTGCAATGCTGCTGTTGGTTGCTCTGTTCCCGATTCTTCGCGCTGTCGGCTGCTCGCCCGCTGCTTCTGCTGCCGTGATCGGTACATCCGCCGGTATGACCTTAGGGCCAGCCTCCGGTACTGCTAACCTTGCTGCTCAGACAGCCGGTTTGGATCCGATCATCTACTTCGTTCAGTGCCAGCTTCCGGTTGCCATCCCGACTTTGATCGTTGTTGCTATCTGCCATTACTTTGTTCAGAAGTACTATGACAAGAAGAACGACGACGTCTATTCTGACGCCATCCTGACCAAGAAAGACGACCTTCGCAATGTTCCCGCCTGGTACGCTATCCTTCCGGTCCTTCCGATCGCATTGATGATCATCTTCAGTAAGCTCGTTTATTCTGCTGTTAAGCTCAATACCATCTCTGCTCTGCTTCTCGTTTGGGTCCTTACTGTCATCATTGAACTCATCAGACGCCGCGATTACAAACCGGTTCTTGCCGACGGTGCCTTCATCTTCAAGGCCATGGGCGGAATGTTCTCCTCCATCGTTGCTCTGATTATCTGCGCTGAATTCTTTGCTACCGGCCTGAAAGTTACAGGTTTGATCTCTGCACTGATTACACACGCTCAGGGTATGGGTTTAGGCCTCAACGGTATGACAGCCGTGCTTACAGCTGTTGTCGGTATCGTGACATTCCTGACCGGTTCCGGTGTCGGTGCCTTCTCCAGCTTCGCAGCTCTGGCTCCTGATGTTGCCAGCGGTCTGGGCGGTTCTGCTGCTGCCTTCGTTACCCCGATGCAGTTCGCTTCCGGTATGCTCCGCGCCATGTCTCCTGTGGCAGGCGTCATCATTGCGGTTGCCGGTGCTGCCGGTGTCTCCCCGATGGCCATCGTTCGCCGTACTTGGATCCCGATGCTGGCCGGTATGATCACCGTCGTCGTCGCCAACGTAGTTTTCTTAGGCTAACTATCTGAACACACGGGCCCGTCTAAGGGCCCGTCGGAGAATCAAATGAAAAAAATCCTCATTCCCGCTTTAACCGCTGCGCTTTTGTGTTCTTCCGCCTTTGCTCTGGAAAACTCGGTTGCTCCGAAAGTTACCGATATTAAAAATCATTCCCCGAAAACCGGCCTGATCGTCGGCAACTCCTACAGCTTCTACAACTGCGGTGTTCACGGTTATTTAAGAGGGCTGACACGCGAAAACAAACAAGATTGGAAAGCTCGCATTGTCACGATCAGCTCCGGCCGTCTTTCTTATCATGATGTAGAGCAATACATGGGTCCTCATGAGATGGATCCCTATGTCAAGAAGGACGAGAAGGGCAACCTGATCAATCCGATGTTTGACGTGGTCATTCTGCAGGGCATGTCCACAGAGCCGATCGCAGAAAAAAGCATTCCGACATTCAAGAAATTCCTGAAGCAGCACGTCGCCACAGTTAAGGCAAAAGGAGCCGAACCGATTGTGGTTGATACCTGGGCTCGTCAGAACAAGCCCGAAGATACTAAGAAACTGGCAGATTCAATCATTTCAGCGGCCAATGAAAGTGATGCGATCGTTTTACCGGTCGGATTGGCCTTTGCCGAAAGTCTGAAGCAGCGTCCGGACCTGGTGATGCATCAAAAAGATAAAAGCCATCCGACGGCAGCTGGTTCTTACTTATACGGCGCAATGCTTTACGGACTGCTCTTCAAGAAGAGTCCCGAGGGGATGGCTTATTTGGGTGAATGCGAGAAACCTCTGAAACCAGAGGATGCCAAGTTCCTTCAAAAGCTGGCCTGGGATGTTCTTACTGACTTCTATGGGTGGAAGAAGTAAATAAGCTGTACTCTCCCAAAGCTTGCGGTCTTTGCTGATCAAATCAGTGAAGACCGTTTTTTAATGCTTCTTGCGGAAGGTTGACCTGTTCTGGAAGAGGCTGTTTAAACGACAAGGCTAAGTGGACAAGGCTCACGCCGATCGAAGGCCAAACAAGATCGAGCCATTTCGGGGCACCGTTATGAAATACGGCTTCATAGTCTTTGAGCGCGCTCTTTAGCCCGTGTTTGCTGTTATCGGAGGAATATCCGTTCTGCTGCAGGAGTTTTTCTAAAAGCGTGCTGTAATCCAACCCGGAAGATGAGCGGTTAGCCAGCGGGTCCATTTCGATATCAGACATTTTTTATCCCAAAAATAAAGCCTCCGCGGCGAACGGAGGCTTATAACTATAGGCTTTTAGGAAGCCCGATTTGAATTACTGCTGTGCAGACTGGGGAGCCGGAGCCTGAGCAGGAGCTTGAACCGGAGCTTGTGCAGGGGCAGCTGCCGGAGCCTGACCGGTTGCACCGACTTCAGGGGCGTAAATCATCATCGGGGCATTGCCCATCATCTGACCGTTGCCCATCATCATGCCGTTAGGAACGATTTCGATCGGCTGGGCCTGTACTGCTCCCGGAGGAAGCTGGTTGTTGGCTTGAGGAGCGGCCGGAGCTGCTTGCGGTGCCGGTTGAGGAGCGGGCTGAGGAGCAGTCTGAGGGGCTGTCTGAGGTGCGACCTGAGGCGCTGCCTGAGGAGCAGGAACAGCCTGCGGTGTCGGGCCTAAGTCGTCATCGGGAGCCTGCTGCTGGGCGTTGCCGTTGCCTTGGAGCTGCATGAAAACGCCGAGCTGGCCGGCGATGTAGCCTAAAGCGACAAGAGACTGATCACGAGTGATGGTCTTGCCGGTCTGGGCTGCACGAGCCTGAACAAACTCACTGGCTCTGTCGAGTTCTGTCTGGGTGACCGGAAAGTCTCCAAACTGCATGTGACCCATGGTGGCTAACTTGCCGATGACTTCACCGGCAGGATTTGTCGGAGCTTGTTGGTCGGGCTGAGGAGCAGTTTGCTGGGCGAATGCAGATACGGAAAAGCTCAGTGCGACGGCACTGAGAGCAAGGGTTAATTTTCTAAGAATCATGTTATTTCTCCACTTCAGAAGCTAGAGAAACTATACTCCGTAAAAACCCTTAGATAGTGAGTTAACTCCTTGATTCTTACTCAATATGGTGAAAATGCATGCCTACTTTGACGCGCTTTTAGGAAGTGTTTTTAGTGCGTCAATCACGATGTCCTGAGTAAGAAGCTCCGGGAGGATTTTTGCAGTTCCGTCCGGAGAGTAGAGCAGGTAAAGCGGGACGCCGGTTCGGCCGAAGGATTCCAAAGTCTTAGAAATTTCAGCGTTCCGATTGGTCCAGTCGGCAATAAGAAATTTAACGTTGTGCTCTTTAAAGGCTTTCTGAACATTTTCCCTATCCAGCACGGCAAGTTTATTTGCCTGACAAGTCACGCACCAGGAAGCCGTGAAGTCGACAAAAACCGGACGTCCTTCATCAAGGGCAGTTTGGACAGCCGTCGGGGACCAGGCGTCGGCTGTGCTTACTTCGACAGGTGCACGCTCAAGCAGCGGAGAAGCGGCGAGGGCATATGCGCCGGCGCCGAGGATAAAAGCCAAAGCCATGAAGCCTTTTGAAGCTGCTTTGCCGAACTGCAGGCGGCCGTACAAAATCAAAGCGACTGCTAAAAGTACAGCAGCGCAGAGATAGACTCCGAGTGCCGAGAGCGACACTTGCTGCCAAAGAACCCAGAAAAGCCAAAGTGCGGTAAGGGCCATCGGAACGGCCATGATTGTTCTGAATATACCCATCCAACGCCCCGGGCGCGGCAGCCAGGCAGTCAGGCAAGGGAACAGCGCCAGCAGAAGCCAGGGGAGGCTCATGCCAAGACCGAGGCAAACGAAGACGACAAAGGATTCCAGTGCAGAGGCAGAAAGTGCGTAGCCTAAGGCGGCGCCCATGAACGGGGCCGTGCACGGGGAGGCAACGACGACGGCCAGGATACCGGTTGCAAAACTGCCGGCCAGGGAGGCACCGGAAGTCTGACCCGTAGAGGCAATTCTTACGCCGGAAAATTCAAAGGCGCCGGCCAAGTTCAAGGTGATCGTGACAAAAAGGAGCGCCAGCAACGCTACAAACCAAGGCGACTGCAGCTGGAAGCCCCAGCCGACGGAGGCTCCGGCCGCTTTTACGGCGATCAAGGCGCCGGCTAAAAGCGTCATGGAAATGAGGACGCCGAGAGTAAAAGAAAGACCGTGCAGTGCCAGCTTCCCGTCTTTGCGATGCTCAACGAGGTTGAGCATTTTCAATGAGAGAACGGGGAAGACGCAGGGCATCAGATTCAGAATCAAGCCGCCGAGGAAAGACATTCCGGCTGCAAGCCAAACCGTTAGGTTGACGTCCGTGTTGTCAGAGGAAGCCGACGGGGGTGTCACGGTTCCAGTTACTAAAACATGAGAGAAACTGCCGGACCAGCCGCCTTTAGCGGGGCCGCCGTCAGCGGCAAAGACGCCGGATAAAGTGTCACCGGCTTTCAGTTCTTCCGTGCCTTGAAGTCGGACAGTGACTTCATCGCCGTTTTTAGATACCGATTGAGGTGCTTTGTAGTCAACAGCTCCTTCGCCTTCGGTAAATACATAAAAATGATTGAACGGTTCTGAAGTTTTAAATGTGACGGATAAAGCGTGATTAGAAGTGTCGACCTTTGCAGAGACCGTTTTTAACGGAGCCGGCGTTAAGCCTTCATTTGTTTGAAAGAGACCGGCGTTCGGAGAGGGAGCCGGTTCAGTTTTCGAGACTTTAACGGGAACGTCGAACGAAGCACTTCCCGGAATGCATTGTTCCGCGCACATTAACCAGGAGACATTCGCTTTTGCGACGTAATCTCCTTCCTTGGCAGATGCGGGAATGGAAATTGAAACGGGCAGAAGAACAGAGTCTTCGTATCCGAAGTTGGTGAGATCGCCGACGACATAAAGATTCGGCGTTGGCCATTGAATCTGGCCTGCTTTCCAGCCCTCGGGAAGCGTCCAGTCAATGGTAGTCGGAAGCCCGGTGTCACCGGGCGTTTTCCAATAAGTGTGCCAGCCGGGCTCTTGGGTCAGCAGAACGCCTAAGCGGATGGAGCTTCCGGGCTGGACGGACGTTGCTTGAGAGATAAGCTCGGCTTTGACCGCTTCGGTTTTCTTCCAAGGAAGAGCCTGTGCGTTTAGAGCAAAGACGGCAAAGAAAAGTAAAAGGAAGCGCAAAAGCCAAGCAAATCTCATAACAACAATGTATCTAACTGAACAAATCAACCATGTACGCGTTTGACTTCGGCAAAGGCCTTGTCAGCCGCTTCGAGCGTGCGAGCGATAACGGAGTCGTCATGGGTAATGGAGACGAAACCGGCTTCGTAAATGCTCGGAGCCAGATAAACACCGTTATCGAGCATGGCATGGAAGAAAGTCTTGAAGCGATCGGCATCGCATTCCATGACTTCTTTGAAGGAGGTTGGGCATTTTCCGCGGAAGTAAATGCCGAACATGCCGCCGATGCTTTGGGCAGAGAAGGCCACGCCGTGCTTCTTAGCCATCGCGCCTAAGCCCTTGACGAGCTTGGCGGTCTGTTCGGAAAGACGCTTGTAGAAACCGGGCTGCTGAATTTCATGCAGCGTGGCAAGACCGCAGGCAACGGCGACCGGGTTGCCGGAGAGGGTGCCTGCCTGATAGACGGGGCCCAACGGAGCAACGCAGTTCATGATGTCGCGTTTACCGCCGAAAGCTGCAACCGGCATACCGCCGCCGATGACTTTACCGAACATCGTGATGTCCGGATCGATGTGGTACAGAGACTGGGCGCCCCCGAGTGCAACACGGAAACCGGTCATGACTTCGTCGACGATGAGAACGGTTCCGTGCTTAGCGGTTTCTTCCCTCATGGTTTCGAGGAATTCCTGGGTTGCAGGAACCATGTTCATGTTGCCGGCAACTGCTTCAACGATCACGCAGGCGATTTCGTCGCCCTCTTTGTCAAAGAGTTCTTTGAGCTGTTTGGGATTGTTGTATTCCAGAACGATCGTGTCGTTTGTGACAGCAGCGGGGACACCGGCAGAGCTCGGTGTACCGAAGGTCAGCAAGCCGGAGCCGCCTTTAACCAGCAGGGAATCGCTGTGGCCGTGGTAGCAGCCTTCAAACTTCACAATCTTATTGCGGCCGGTGTAGCCGCGAGCCAAACGGATGGCGCTCATGCCGGCTTCGGTGCCGGAGGAGACGAAACGGACTTCTTCAACGGAAGGAATGAGACGCTTAATTTCTTCGGCAATATCAATTTCAACGACGGTCGGAGCACCGAAGCTCAAGCCGTTGTCAACGGCTTCTTTGACAGCTTCAATGACGTGAGGATTGTTGTGACCGAGGATCATAGGACCCCAAGATCCGATGTAGTCGATGTACTGCTTACCTTCGACGTCGTACATGTGCGGCCCTAATGCTTTTTTGATAAAGCGGGGAGCGCCGCCGACAGAACGGAAGGCACGAACCGGGGAGTTCACACCGCCGGGGATGGACTTCTGGGCTCTGTCAAAAAGTACTTCATTCTGATCCATGAAAAGAACTCCTAGAAATGAATTAAATAGTAATTTCAAGCGAGATAGGTTAATCCGCTCATGCTAAAGGAAAAACCTAAAGGATAGATTAATTCCGTCAGATCGGACGAGACTGCACAGGGGCTACGCATGAATTTATTTGTTAATTAGCGTGGCCAACGCCTCCAGAGCAGCCGTCGGAGACTGCAGCTTAGCCATGATTCGCTTCACGCTTTTAGCCTCTTTGCCGGTTTCGGTTTCCTCTTCTTTTTGAAGTTTTCTGATCATCCCAAGCGCCCATTTATTCAAGAGGACTCTGTTTTGCAGATAGTTAGCGTTTTTGCACTGTGTCCTATCTTGGTAGAAGTTAACATCCAGAAC
>CDYQ01016531.1_pt1 | contig 11572 bp, 10 predicted proteins | sample 557451 | NCBI WGS metagenome assembly CDYQ01 (sample SAMEA3182059, study PRJEB8094) | gut metagenome | biome: human; feature: gut; material: Stool; isolation source: human stools | place: Canada | collected 2012-11-26
GGAGCACATATAAGGGCAACCAACAGACGGATTGCAAGGTTAACCATATTGGCAATAAGAAATGGCCGCATGATTCCAAGTCCACGAAGAACACCATCTGTTGCCATCTTGATACCCATAAAAATGAAGAAATAACCAAGCCATCTCATATAATCACCAGACACCTGATATGCTAAATCAGTTCCGTCTTTTCCTAAAAACAACGATGAAATCTGTGTATGTAATGTTTCAATAACTATGAATGCAAGAACTGCAAAACATACGTCTAACACAAGTGCAGCGTGGTATCCTTTTTTAATACGCTGGCTCTGCTTTGCTCCCAGATTCTGGGAAACATATGGCGAAACTGCATTTCCAATAGATACAAAGATTAATGAAAAAACATTTTCCACTCTCATTGTTGCCGAATATCCCGCAAGGGCCTGTGTACCGAAGGGATTTACAACCGCCTGTACTATCATCATGCCAATGGATACTGTTGACTGCTGTAAAACAGATGGTACAGCAATTCGAAGCATAGAAGTCAGCTCCTGTCTGTCAAACCAGTTAAAGCTGCTTTCATATCTACGCATCCGGTAAAGGAATATCAAAAGTGAAAACACAGCCGAAATCCCCTGTGCAATAAGCGTTGCAAGTGCTGCACCAAACACTCCAAGGCCTAAGCCTGCCACCATCCATAGATCCATAATAATATTCAGTATAGAAGAAAACATCAGAAGTCCCAACGGAATCTTCGACTCACCGATTGAGGTAAACATCGTTGAAAGAATATTGTACATAAACAGAAACGGAAAACCAACAAAATAAACACGCAGATATAATACTGCATCATCCAATATATCAGCAGGAGTCTGCAATGCACTCATCATTATATTAGAGAATCCAAAACCAAATACACCTAGAAGTATGCTTAGGATCAGAAAACTAATCAATGATGTTGACACTATTGTTTTCATCTTACTATAATCCCTTGCACCAAAGTACCTGCTCACAAGCACCCCGGCACCTACACCAGCACCAAGTGCTACACATATAAATACATTCGTAAGTGCAGCGCAGGCACCTACCGCTGCGAGTGCAGATGAGCCGACAAACTGACCAACTATTATTGAATCAGCCATATTATATACCTGTTGGAAAAAGCTTCCCAGAATCATAGGCATTGCAAATATTGTCAGCGCTTTTAGAGGCGCATCTGTGATTAAATATTCATCCTTTGACATTATCTTATTCCTCCATAAATGTTCAAATAACAACATTACTATTAAGATATATTTTCTTTACATACGCTGCAACTGGCTTATGATATATTCCGTTCTACGGATAGCTTCTTCCACCTGACATCTGGCATTATTGATTCGATCCTGTACCATCCAGTCCGCAACAAATCCATCAAAAAAATAGTCTGCGAAAGACAAAAAATCTCCTATATTAATATTCAAATCACATGCAATATTCACATCATTTAATTCTCTGCTGAAATTACGAAGATCATACTTTGCCTGTTCCATGTTTTGTCTTGCCTGGTCTATTTTAGAATGTTTAAGCATCGTGGAGAAAAATCCACCACCAAACATATCCAATAATCCCCAGTTCTTTGCACTGTTCAGATTATCTCTGGCTGTCTTTAAACTATTGATTGCCCTATATCCAGCATCTATCGCTTCTCTTTTCTCTTTCTCTATATCATATCCCATAAGTTATTACCTCCGATTTTTCTTTTCAACTGAAATGTTATGCATGTAACGACTCCATCTGATATTAAAAACGCAGCAATGACACATTCAATCATTGCTGCTAAAATAATGTTCCCTGGGGGAATCGAACCCTAAACTGCCCCTTAGGAGAGCTCCAACCTATTGTCACTCTCTGTCAATCTGAGGTAAGGTAAACCCATATGGGACACTATTAAAAACTGTTTCCGATTCAATTTGAGTTATTCTGAATACCCCCTCTGTCAAGCTCTGTAAAGCTCTGAAAGTTAGCTGATTGTTTGCTCCAGCTAATAATCGGGGAATGCCTTGATATTACCATCGACATCTGTTATATGACCACCATGCTTCGTACGTTCGATCATGGTAAACAGTATTCAATTAAACTTCCTATCGTAAGTACAAGATATTTTCTTGTCTATAATTAATATAACGCATACGAGACGGTTTGTCCATGCGTTTTTGACTGGCAAATTTATAGAACTTTCCAGTCTACCAGCATATTAGCGACACTCTTCGGTAAGAAAATAAACTGAGCCACGGCTGTTCCAACATGAAATCAGCCGTGGCCTTATTTATATCATTTCACTCTTTTTTGAAATAGAACAACACCACAGCAACAACTCAAATCGACTTAAAATTCCAGACTATTCGCATTCAACAAGAAATACTTCATTCCCATGATGACAAAACCTTCATCATTTCTCCAAGGCTTTTTGCTGCCATTTACAATGACGATCTTCTTGAAAGAGTCCGGGATATTACGCAGAGAATTGAACTCCTGCGTCTGTTTTTCTTCCGAAGTCATGTCATATGCAACCTGGATATAGTATCTCTGGTTTCCTTGATTCACCACAAAGTCAACCTCCAACTGCTTGCGAACACGTTTGCCCTCTTTATCCTTATCGAAGATATCCACGACACCCACATCAACATTGTAGCCACGGATCAGCAGCTCGTTATAAACAATGTTCTCCATGATATGAGTAGGCTCCTGCTGTCTGAAATTCAGACGTGCATTTCTCAGTCCCAGATCAGTAAAGTAGTATTTCAGATTTGCACCGATATACTTTCTGCCCTTAATATCGTATCGGCTTGCCTTGGAAATCAAAAAGGCATCTGTCAAATGGTCGATATGCTTGGAGATGGTTTTATTAGCATAAGTCATCTGGCGCTCACTGGCAAAGGTATTGGCAATCTTTGAAGGGTTGGTCGGTGCGCCGATTGCAGATGCAAGCACATCAACCAGAATCCCAATCTCATCCACGTTCTGAATCTTATTTCTTTCAATAACATCCTTCAGATAGACATTTGTAAAGATGCTCTTCAGATAGTCCGCTTTCTGTCGTTCGCTCTGGAAACTTACAATCTGCGGCAATCCTCCGAAGATCATGTAGTCATCCCAGGCATCATCATAATCGCCGTCATAGACAGAATAAAACTCTGCAAAGGAGAGAGGGTAGATTCTAATCTCATCACCTCTGCCACGGAATTCGGTCACAATGTCGCTGGACAGGAACTTGGAATTACTTCCGGTGACATACACATCAATATTACTCATGCGTAGCAGGCTGTTCAGCACTTCCTCAAATCGTGGCATGAACTGCACTTCATCCAAAAGGAGATAATACTTCCCGTCGTCTTTCATGGCATCCTTGATGTACTTGAAGCATACCTTGGGATCTCTTAATTCCTCGTTCTCAATACCATCCAATGCAATTTCAATAATATGATCAACATCAACGCCGTTCTCCAGTAAGTATCTCTTAAAGATGGTAAACAGCAAAAAGGATTTGCCACATCTACGAATGCCGGTAATCACCTTTATCATTCCATTATCTTTTCGCTCGATTAGCTGCTGTAGGTAAGCGTCTCTTTTAATCTCCATCGTTACACTCCCCATTTCCGTGCATCTACACACTTTTTAGTAATGAGATTCTATCACAGAACGACCTGAATTTCAATATGTATTCCCATTTTATGTGCATCTACACACTTTTATGTAATGTTGATAAATATATTTTCAGATTTTTTTGATTGCAGTGTCTATAATCGATTACTCCAATCGTTATTATAGGTAGACAACAAAAAGAAGATGGTTCCGATGTTTCATTAAATATGTTCGTTAGTCTTTTACGCAAAGGATTCTATCTCCTCTGCGCCCTAATGCTTTTCGGATTCAGTTCAACAAACTGGATTTTGTTTTTTGATACTTATTACACTTTTGCTTTTTTTCTTAATCATACATATTGCTGCTAAAGTAACTATAACATAACCTAATAGTACTCATAAAATGCTCTCCTTTATCTTCATTATTGCAAAAAATTACTACCAACCTAACAAATCCCGATTTCTATTTTTGTTTCCATAGCATGGTGTATTCTTTTTCACCAGTAGCTTCATCCAAACCTTCACATTGAATAATGAACCCTTCTCTTTAGTAAAAAGAAATTGCTCTGGCATTCTTCTGATATACATTTAATCGTAAGCTAACTTTTTTATCCTTAATATAATCCAATAAAAGTTTACCTATGCCACATGACTGCATTTCATCAGAGACAAAAATACCTTCGATATCTTCCTGCTTATCTGCTAATAGGAGCAAATCAAGATATTGTTTTTTATTCTCTTTAACTTCAATAATTTTCATCAATCGCACCTTCGAATCCCGATTTTTCAATCCGAATAATTTTAGTTTGCCGCTTCCCATTTTGCAATTGCCGAACGAACACATTCATTTTTTCTGCAACTGTTGTAAAAGCTCCGGGATCAGGTTTGTAAGAGTAATATATCTTTGCACCTGCTTTGGACTTTCACCAGTTTCTTCTGTGATAATTTCCACTGTTCTCTTTCCTTTTAAATTGTGGTCGATTTGGCTACGCGGTCTTCCAGCAGTCCTTTTCATAGCATCATTCTTCATTTTGTAACAAGATTTAATGATTATTTCCCATATCACAAGCCTGATACTAACGATAACTATTCCTGAAGCATCTCCAAAAATGAGATCCATGAGATCGCAAAACTAAAAAAATACTTCAGAATTAAAGAATCCCCCTCGGACTTAATCCAAGGGGGATAGTTTTGTGTTTTTTACCAATTCTCTTTTAATGATTTCTTATCGTATTTCTTGGCTGCGGTGAGGATTGAGTAGCTGTTGTTTACGCAGCCTCCGTCTACCAGAACATCAGCTCCCATGAAGTAGCCGCAGCGTTCGTCTGCGAGGCTTGTCATTAAGAATGCGATTTCTTCTGGCTCCGCGCCTCGGAAAAGGCCTGTGTATGAAAGGAGGTTTTCTGTTCCTTCTCCTTCTTCTTTTTCAGTCATTGGTGTTTTTACATATCCAGGACTTACTGAGAATACGCGGATTCCTTTTGTCACCATGTATTTGAAGGTGCAGTTTGCCGAATACCATCTTGCGAAGTTCTTACTCATCATGTAAGCGAACTGTACGTTCGCGCTTTCATCTTTGAGAAGTTTTGCTTTCTTTGCCATTTTCTTTACAAACTGTTCTTCATCACTAATTGCCAGGCTAAAGATCTTTTTCGATGGCATCATAATTTTGGGCAAAATATAACCAGAATTTGATGCTGTGTCACAGATAACTCCACCGTTCATGACTTTATAGAATTCCTGATTGACATACACTGTACCAAGTGCGTTGATTCGCATAATGGTTTCGCGGTCTGCCATGGTTCCTGATACGCCTGCGCAGTGGAATACTTTCTTCACATCTCCGAGAGAGGCTGCATATTCTGCGAGCTTTTTGACATCTGATCTTTTGGATACGTCGCAAGTGGTTGCTACCACGTGAGCCCCGCTTTCGTTGATAGATGCTGCTGTTTTCTCAAGCTTTGCCAAGGTTCTTCCTGTGATGATAACAGTATCTTCTTTTGGAAGCATGGTAGCGATGGCTTTACCAATACCACTGCCTCCGCCTGTTACTACATGTACATTTCCCATTTTCATCTCTCCTTATAAGCCGAGCTTCTCTTTTAATTCGTTCCAGATTTTGAATGGGCTGAATTCCATAGGAATCACATAGTCATCTTCATCGCCGTGAAGAGGTGTCCATACCTGTGCGTAGAATGGATTCTTTTTAGCGATATCTGCGTAATGCCATGTGCTTTCGTAGCATTCTGGACACCAGGGGCCACCCTGAAGGACTGCATTTACTGATAATTTAAATACGTGACCATCTGCACATTCCCATGTAATTGGTGTGTAGATATCTGCTGGCACTGCCTCTGCAAGGCATTTACCTCCACGATATGCTGCTGCCTTCTGAAGGTCTTCTAACGTGAGATTTTCAAGTCCCTTGCTTTCGTCATAACCATGATTCAGATATGTCTCGTTCTCTTCGCTTGCGTGGAACAATTCTACATCATCCCATGTTCCGATGGCTGCACGTTTCTCAGCTGATCCGTAGAATGCTTTGATCCAGTTCTCATCACCATGCTCTAATGCGTAATATAATCCGCCCTTCTTCGCACCGATTTCCTTGTTATGGAGATACATCTGTTCCTTAGTTGGGAACATTGCGCGAATCATAGGATTGTTAGCCATACGTGTCATCTCATCCTTCACGCCGCCCCAGTACATTGCTCCAGGAATACAACGGAAATGCAGATAATCATCCAAAACTTTACTATCTGTGTAGTACTGTCCATGGAAATTGTAAAGTGGCAGTGCGTCTGCATCGTAAAGATCCTTGATTGAGATTCCGAATGGTTCCATCATCATATCTGTAAGTTCCCAGCATGATAATCTGTACTCTGGTCCTGAACTTAAGTTGTAACCTTTTCTCCAGAAACTTTCTGGTACCCAATCCTCACATACATTGGCCATACAGATACCTGATTCGATGGATGTACTCCACTCAAGTACGTTGTTAGCTGGCTGATGGAAGATAATTGGTTCTTCTCCAGCGCCTTCTGCACTTGGGTGCTGTCCTGTTTGACGGATAGATACCCAATGTTTGAGTCCTGAATCAAAGACTGCCATTTCTGAGAATACTTTTGACAATGCATAGTAGTCAAAAATTGATGGGTTCAATGGATCACCGACACGTCCCCAGTGAATTGGATATGTACGAGCGCCTGTCTCAGCTACTGTACCGATATATACGAAATGTACTTTATCTGGATCTGGCTGTTCTTTGATTGCCTTGATAATGTTCAATGTAGATCCGATATTGGTATACAATGTCTGTTCTGGATATTTATCAGCAGCTGGTGATACCATTGCTCCGATATGGAGAACATAATCTGCATCGTCTACTAATCTCTTAATATCGTCGTAATTAGCCAAATCTCCCCATACTACTTCCAGGTTAGGATCTCTGTATTTCTTCATTTTTTCTTTATTTACTGCGGATGGTCTTGCAAATGCTTTCACTCTGAAGCGATTGCCACGGCTAAGGAGATTCTTCAGTGTTTCCTGACCCATGGTTCCTGTTACACCTGTAACAGCGATGACTTTCTGTGGTTTAGCGAGATATCCGTGGATCTGTGGATCGTCAAATGTTCTTGCTGCGTCGTATGCTTCTTTGACTGCGTTGAGGGCTCTTCTTGCCATTCCTGCATCTCCGATCTTAATGTAGCCTGCGCCAATCTTACGTGCTGCAGCTTCAATCATACTGCCATCACGAGATTTCGAACCGATAGCCATAACGGCGTAATCACATGGATATTCCACTGTTTCGCCAGCTTTCTCCCCGATAACTTTGCCTTCTGCGATTTCTTTTACTGTGACTTCTGTCTGCTGTACGACACCTGACATGTAGAGGCTTTCCTGTACACAGATTTTACGAGCCATACCAAGGTCAGCGCCGCATTCTTTCATCATTTCAAGGACTGTGACTTTGCATCCTTTTTCTGCCAGATATTCGCATACTTCAAGACCTACAAGGCCACCACCGATTACTACTACATTGCCTTCTGGTGTTGCAAGTCCATTCAGAACGTCATGAGAATTTACTACGAATTTCTGATCTTTTCCTAGAATATTTGGAATGATTGGAGTTGCACCAATTGCGTTAAATACAGTATGTGGTTTGATTTCTTCGATTAATTCTGCTGTTACTGGTGTGTTGAGACGAATGTCTGCACCAAGACGAGCTGCCTTTTTGCCCATGGCGATTACCGCTGCCTTCATTTCTCCCTTACGTGGAGCTTCACCAGCTGTTAAGAACTGTCCACCTACTTTATCGCTTGCTTCACATACGATTGCCTGATGTCCGCGCTGCTGTAATACGATGGCAGCTTCCAGACCTGCGATACCAGCTCCTGCCACCAGTACTGTTTCTGGTTTCTCAGCTTTCACGATCTTGCACTCTAACTCACGGCCTACTGCTGGGTTTCTAAGACATGTGATCTGTGGACAATTCTCATCTGCGAATCCGTCGAGACATCCCTGGTCACAACCTACACAGTAATCGATGTCATCTAACTGTCCTGCTTTTGCTTTATTTAAGAAGTCTGGATCTGCAAGCTGTGCACGACCCATAACTACCATATCTACTTTATCTTCAGCGAGATATTTCTCTGCTAACTGAGCTGTATTGATACGACCTACACCGATGGTGAGCATGCCTGTTTCTTTACGAATACGAGCTGCGTTCTCGATGTTAAATCCGTGTGGAATGTCTACTGGAGGAACTTCGTATTTCTGTCCGGCAGAGATAACATTTCCACGAGATACGTCAAGTACATCTACACCTGCTTCTTTGGCTTCCTTACAGAAGACGATCATATCTTCGATGGTATTGCCACCTTCCAAATAATCATCCATTGCACAGATACGCATGAATAATGGCATATCTTCTGGAATGTTAGCACGGATGGCACGGATACACTCTAATGGGAATTTCATACGATTTCCCAATGGACCGCCGTATTCATCTGTTCTATGGTTGATTCCTCCTGAAAGGAATGAATGTGGCAGATAGTTGTGTGCGCAGTGGAACTCGATACAGTCAAATCCTGCTGCAACTGCACGGGCTGCTGCCTTACCGTAGCAATCTACGATTTCTTTAATCTGCTCTACAGTAATCCCAGGAATGGTAACGCCTGGTGCTACTTCCATATCACTTGCCATAAGAATCTGTGCTGTCTTGTCCATACCTACACAGAGAGAACCCTGCCAGAGCTGAAGACCTGCTTTACCGCCTTCTTCATGGATGGCATCTGTTAACTGTTTCAATCCAGGAATGTACATGTCATCACTGATAGAAAGGAAATGTCTTGGTGCACTTGGTGTATGTACGCTACATACTTCTACGATGTTCAATGGGCTACCGCCGCGAACACGAGCTTTGTGATATTCAATCAAAGTAGGTGTTACGAAGCTTGCATTTCCAGAAAACTTTGTACCCATAGCTGGCATGATTGCACGAGATTTTAATTCCATGCTTTTAATCTTAATAGGTGAAAATAAATGTTCAAACATATGCGGCCCTCCTTTTTCGTCCATTTTTTTGTCCAATGTTTGATATTCGTAAGATTGTTTGATAAATAATCTGCAATTTTTGTTTGTTTTATTATATAATGTACAGTAGGTGCTCGTTCAAACCGTAAAATACACCATAATTTCCGTCTGAATTCGATGTTTTCAGATAAGAAATTGGATAATATGCAATAAATTCATTTAAATTTCGAAAAATACAAATGATTTTCTGTACAGTCAAGTGTATGGTTTAGTTTGTAAAATCTGGAATGTGAGAATTTGTTGAAATTTAAGATATCTGTTGTGATATAAGAAATTTGTCAAAATATAAGAAAAGGAGGGAAGCCTCATGAAAATGAAAGGCATCTGCGAACGCACGGGTATTTCCAAAAGAAATATTCACTTCTATATCAAAGAAGGTCTTTTAACTCCTGCCACCAACCCGGAAAATGGTTATTATGATTTCTCTGAGGAGGATTGCCAGAAGCTTCTGTTCATCAAACAAATGAGAAATGCTGGCATGTCGATTCAGACTATTCTTTCCATCCTTACGTATCCGGTAACCGCGGATTTCTACCTGAATCAGCATATTAGAAAGCTGAAAAAAGAGCAGAGACATCTGGAGCAGACTCTCATTTCCTTACAGTATATTCAGGATGATCTGCCGTTCTATCCAGATTTCGCAAGCTTATACCGACTGGTATCCACCGCCGGAATTCCAGAGATAGATACCCGCGAAGAAGATGCTGACATCGATAGTTATAACACCGCCATCATCAATCGATTTCTGTGGGGCGGCTTTCTACCCAAAAACAAAATGGACGGATTATCAGGAGTTCTTGTGGATGAAGATCAATCGTCTTACCGCCGAAGATCCTACAGAGGATTATATCAAATTCGCGCGAGCCCTCTACTCCATGAGTTCAGAGCAGATCAATACGCTCTATAATGTAAATGTGGACCGCTATCATACGGTAGCTTCCTGCACTCCGGACACCCTGGAGAATCTGAAAAAGGATATGATTTTTCAGTTGGAACACATTGTGAAGACACCAAAATATATTCGCCTGTGGAAAGATATCTACGCAGACTTCTTCGAGCCTAATACCAATATTCAGGCATCCGATCTCAGTGCCCTTGTTATGGAACTGAGCCCGTTTTACAAGGACTATGTATACAATATCGTAAATCTATGCGAGCAGGTATATCAGTATCTGACTTCCGAAGAAGGACGGGAACTCTACCACAGTATCATCGCCGCCTTCGGCGATTCTATCAATATCAACAACTCTAATCACGGACAGTTGGAAGCCATCATTTCACTTCCAATGCTTTACACAATCAAAGAATGGAGAAAAAAGAAATAGAGAGGCTTTAATTATGGAAATTAATGTTAGATTATACAAAGAAGCGGACCTTCCGGAAATGGTTCGCATCTGGAATGAAATCATCGAGACCGGTATTTATTTTGATTATGACGAAATTCTCACTGTGACTTTGTCCGCACCTGGTTTGCAGAGCAGACTGCTGCCGTTGTGGCTGAAAATGAAGATGGCAACATCCACGGCATGTCGAACTGAATTTATTAGACCAAGGCGCTGCTTGTTTATCTATTAGCCGATCAGAATATCTGAGAAAACTCCTGCGAAAAGAGTTTTATATGGATGGGCTGAACTGTGATCCGATGTCTTTTGACAAGGAATGTGAACTGACAAGTGCTCATTTTCACAAAAATAAGAAGTATGAAGCGTCGGAGTATTGGAGGTATGCGTTAGGGGCAGAGTTGGATTAATCATTTTATTCCAATTAGTTAAAGACGCTTGCATAAAACAAACTTTTATGCAGGCGTCTTTCGTTTCGTATTTTATTTGCCATAGGTATTTCCTTCTTCAGGTGTATTTCGGGGTCTTAGGGTTCTCCCTAACAAGCTAAAAATTGATAAAAAAAGAAGCAGATCCCAAAGGATCGATTCATCAATTTTTCCGTAAGTGTCCGTACACTTACTGTGCTTGCTCATATACTAATCGATCATATACTAATTGTGTAAGAACAACTTTAAGCATAATATTTATATTATTATACCATAGTTTGGAAAAATAAAAAATTATATTTCATCAACGTTTCATAAAAGGTGTGTAGAATATTATTGAAAATAGTTATAAGCTGCTATTGTGTAAAAATAAAGGAGGAAAAATTTATGAAAAAAATAGTATAAAGAGGAGCATGCCTATTACTTACGTTATGTTTGAGCTTAAGTACAGTTGGGTGTAAGAAAATAGAGAGGAGTAGTTAGGAAAGTGATAAAAAATGCTATAGCATATATTACAAGAAAGAGAAATAGAACTTTAATAATTTTTATCATATTAACTATAGTTCTTTCTTGCTTGTATTCTTGTTTAACAATAATGAAATCAAGC
>CDYQ01024661.1_pt1 | contig 11300 bp, 8 predicted proteins | sample 557451 | NCBI WGS metagenome assembly CDYQ01 (sample SAMEA3182059, study PRJEB8094) | gut metagenome | biome: human; feature: gut; material: Stool; isolation source: human stools | place: Canada | collected 2012-11-26
GTCAAGACCCGCCGCGGCCGCGGCAACACCGCCGTCATCGACGGGCTGGTGTTCCGCAATGTGGAGATGCGCGGGGTCAAGGCGCCCTTCGTCATCAACATGTTCTACTTCTGCGACCCGGACGGCCACGGCCCCTATGTGCAGTGCCGCGACGCCATGCCGGTGGACGAGTACACCCCCAAACTGGGCAGCCTGACCATGGAGGACATCGCAGCCACCGACGCACAGTTTGCCGGCTGCTACTTCGACGGCCTGCCGGAGCAGCCCATTGAGCGCGTTTCCATGAAAAACGTGACCATCACCTTTGACCCCAACGCCGAGGCCGGTCAGGCCGCCATGGCCGACAACCGCCCGCTGGTGAAGAAGCTGGCCATCTACGCCGAGAACGTCAAGGAGATCGACCTGCACAACGTGAAGATCGAGGGCTACGAGGGCGAGCGCCTGCACTTTGTCAACGTCGGCCATTTTGAGGAGGACTAATGCCATGACCCATGAAGAGATCCTGTCCATGCTGGGCGATTATGTGGACTACCTGATCGCCAATTCCAGCGCCGAGGCACCCATGTGGAACATCGAGAAGGTGCGCAGCGGCAAGCCCAACAAGTGGAACTATATCGACGGCTGCATGATCACCGCCTGCCTGAGCCTGTACCACACCACCGGAGACAAAAAGTATCTGGACTTTTCCAAAGATTTCATCGACTACTTTGTGCAGGAGGACGGCTCCATCAAAACCTACGACCCCAAGGAGTACAACCTGGACAATGTGAATCAGGGCAAGAACCTGTTCATCCTGTACGACATCTTCGGGGACGAGAAGTACCGCAAGGCCATCGACACCATCCGCAGCCAGCTGCTCACCCAGCCCCGCACCAAGGAGGGCAACTTCTGGCACAAGGACATCTATCCCTGGCAGGTGTGGCTGGACGGCACCTATATGGCCCAGCCCTTCTACATGGAGTATGAGACCCGCTACAACAAGATGCAGGGCTGCATCGACAGCTACAAGCAGTTCATGAACATCCAAAAGCACATGCGGGACGAAACCACCGGCCTGTACTACCACGGCTACGACGAGAGCCGCCAGATGTACTGGGCCGACCCCGTCACCGGCTGCAGCCCCAACTTCTGGCTGCGCGCCATGGGCTGGTTCATGGTGGCCATGGTGGACGTGCTGGAGCGCATGGACGAGCAGCTGTACAACGAGTACCGCGGCATCATGGCCATGCTCAAGCAGACCATCGAGGACGTGCACAAGTTCCAGGACGAGGAGACCGGCATGTTCTGGCAGGTGATGGACCACCCCGGCGTGGAGGGCAACTATCTGGAGACCAGCGGCACTGCCCTGTTTGCCTACGCGGTGCTCAAGGGCGTGCGCCTGGGCTACCTGCCCAAACGGATGGCAGCCTGGGCTGAAAAGGCCTTCTACGGCACCTGCGACAAGTATCTGTCCAAGAACCCCGACGGCAGCCTGCAGCTGGGCGGCATCTGCCTGGTGGCCGGTCTGGGCGGCAAGGACCACCGCGACGGCTCTCTGGCCTACTACTTCAGCGAGCCGGTGGTGTGCAACGACGCCAAGGGCGTCGGCCCGCTGGTGCTGGCCTACACCGAAATGATTGCCCGCAAGAACTGATCCTTCTGCGCGGCATTTCCTGTTTTTCCTGCGGCGTCTGCTTTTTGCGGACGCCGCTTTTTTTGCGCAAAAAGGGGACGGGCAGCGTCCTGCGCTGCCCGTCCCCGGGGTTCTTTTTTATAAAGCCTTACTGTGCCTTTGCCAGAGCCTGTGCCACAGCCTCACGGAAGCCGTCGGAGGTCATGGTAGCGCCGGAAGCGCCGTCGATCTCTGCGCTGTTGGCAGCAATGGCGTTCTGGATCAGCTTGTCCAGAGCCGGTGCGCCGATGTCAGAGGACTCGGCATGGGAGTTGACCACGATGTCCGAGATCTTGCCGTCGGTGATGGTCACGGTCACTTCCATGTCGCCGCCGGTGCCGTTCTCCAGAGACATGCGGTTGTACTTGCCGTAGTCTGCATCAAAGATGGACCATGCAACGTTGCCGGTCTGGTGCATGACATTCATGCTCTTGCCCTGCACCCAGGTGCCCTCGTTCATGAAACGGTGGCCTTATGCTGCGCCGCCTGCAGGAGTACGACCAGGCCCACAGCACCGCCCTGCTGCACACCCTGTGCGTCTACCTGCTGCAGGAGCAGAACCTCCATGCCACGGCCCGGCAGCTTTTCATCCACCGCAATACACTGGTGTACCGGCTGCAGCGCATCCGCGCCCTGCTGCAGCTGGATTTGGATGACGCCGCCGTGCGCAATGTCCTGCGCACCGGCTGCATCCTGCTGGAATACTATCAGGGTGCCTTCTGATTTTTCGCACAAAACAAGCCCCGGCACAGTCTGCATTCCACACTGTGCCGGGGCTTCATTGGTTTGTTTTCGTTACAGGGTCTCTACGCGGTCAAACAGGGAGCCTGCGGTCTCCACCGCGTCCCTGCTGCCAAAGGTCACCTTCACACCGGCAGCCATGGCATCGGCCAGACCGGCGGCCTGCTCTTTGAGCAGAGCTGCGTCCACGGCACACAGGGCCTTGCGGTCGGCAGCCTTCATTGCTTCGGTGATGCCGCAGAAATACTGCCGGTCCAGCTCCCGTGCCTCGGCGCGGGGCTTGCGGGGCGTGTCCAGCTTGGCCACGGCACCCACGATCAGGTCGTTCAGGTCCTTTTCGGTGTAATCGCGGGCGGCCAGCTCCGCCGGGCCCTTGGCAAAGGTGTCGTAGCTCTCGGTCAGATGGGGGTCCCGGTAGGTGTACAGGTACTCCACGCCGTCCGACGACAGCATGCCGGTGCCGTAGGCGCCGCCCACCTCGCGGATGTTGTGCCACAGGTATTCGTAGCTCATCACGCGGGCCAGCACCTTGCGGTCGCTGCGGCGCTCCATGGGCCACACCTGCACCGCGTAGTTCACGCCGCCGTCAATAATAAAGGCCTCGTTCACCGGCGGGGTCAGCGGCTCCGCATAGGGCTGCGCCGCGTCGCGCTCCTGCGCCGCAAACCGGCTGCCCGGCAGCAGGGTGCGCAAGGTGTCCAGCACCTGCTCCGAGCCGTGCAGGCTCACGGTGAGCTGGGCGTGTTGCAGCACCTGGGCCCGCAGGGTTTCCAGCTTTGCGCCAAGGCCTGCCCAGTCGGCCTTTTCCAGCAGATCGCACAGGAAGTGATAATAGCTTACGCCGCTGCATCGCTCACTGGCCGCGTTCTCCACATTGTAGTGGGCACTGGCACGGACCGCCGCATAGGCGTTGCCCTGCTGGATGAACTGCTGTTCCATGTTCAGTTTCTGCTGGCTCAGCACCCGGGCAAAGGCGGCTTCCGCCGCCAGGCCGGTGAGCTGCGTGTCATACAGCCACTCGCCGCCCAGCTCCACGGCCTTTTGCAGGCTGCGTTCCAGCAGGCTCAGGCTCATGGTCAGTTTGGCATGGCAGGGTGCGCCCTCCTGCCGGCCGGTCCAGAAGTCCAGCAGTACGCGGCTGTCGCCCAGCCAGGTGCTGCGCAGGGTGTTCAGCTGCTGGGCCGTGTGGGTCGGCGTGTCCAGCTCGTCCAGCACATCGGTGAGCAGGTCCAGATACGGCAGGTCCTCCGGGGCCACATGGCCCAGGTCATAGTAGAAATTCAGGTACAGGCTGCCCGCCGAGGGGTGGCGCAGCACCGTGGCACCGGCCACCTGCTCGGTCTGCCCGGCCGCGCTGGGGGCACCTTCGCCCAGGTCGGCCACGGTCAGCGGGTGATCCAGCACCAGTTTGGCTTCGGTGCGGGCCGGGGCCTGTGTCCCTTCCTGCTTCTTGGGCAGGGTGGGCACCTGCAGCACCTGCACCGGAGCCGGGGCAAACAGGCTGCGCAGCAGCTCGTCGAACCAGCCGTCCGCCATCTTGCTGCGCAGGGAGGCAAACAGCTTGTCCGTGTGCAGCAGCAGGGCGGGGTCCCCGGTGTGCAGCCAGCCCGTGGAAGCGTTGATGGCGTCCAGCACGCCGTCCGGCAGGCTGCCCGGCCGCTCCAGCGAGGCAAACTCTGCCGAATTCAGCGAGGCCAGCAGCAGCTCCTGCGGGATGCCCCGGGCCAGTACGTCATCCACTGCCTTGCGCACCGCCGGGGCAAACTTGCGGGCGCTCTCTTCGGTGGCACCCCGCAGCACCAGCTCCAGCGTGGGCTGCAGGGTGCTGTCATCAAAGCCCATGTCGATGTCCGCACCCAGCTTTTCGGCCAGCAAGGCCGCTTTCAGGGGCGAATTGTTGGTGCCCAGCAGCGCGTCCAGCAGGATCTCCACACCCAGCTGCCGTTCCCGGTCCGCAAAGGCACCGGTGTACCAGGCCAGTGCGCACTGCACCTCGTCCGGCTCCGGGTTCTCGGTGTAATAGGGCAGCTCCACGCAGGTGCCCGGCTGCTCGTCCTGCACCGTCAGGCGGGGGCGGGTGGTGGTCCTGGGCATCCGGGACAGGTAATCGCGGTCCAGCATTTCCAGCTTTTCGGCCATGTCCATCTTGCCGTACAGGGTGATGCAGCAGTTGTCCGCGCTGTAGTGGCGGCGGTACACCCGCTGATATTTCTCATAGGTCAGCGCCGGGATGCTCTCCGGGTCGCCGCCGGACACAAAGCCATAGGCCGTGTCCGGGAACATGGCACGCTCCAGCGCATTCTGCAGCTGAGCGTCCGGGGTGGCAAGGGCCCCCTGCATCTCGTTGTACACCACGCCGCTCACGGTGCCGTCGGCATCCCGGTGCCAGCCCTCCTGCTCGAACACAGCCCTGTCCACCATGGCCAGCGGGCAGAACACCGCGTTCAGGTAGACGTCCATCAGGTTTCTGAAATCCGTCTCGTTGGGAGTGGCAAAGGGGTACACGGTCTTATCCGGGAAGGTCATGGCATTGAGGAAGGATGCCATGCTGCTCTTGAGCAGCTGCAGAAACGGCGAGGTGACCGGGTATTTTTCGCTTCCGGCCAGCACCGAATGCTCCAGAATATGAAAAACGCCGGTGTCATCGGAGGGGAAGGTGCCGAACCCGATGCCAAAGGCCTTGTTGTTGTCCTCATTTTCCACCAGCAGGATGGTGGCCCCGCTCACGTCGTGGGTGAGCACGGTCAGGGTACCGTGCTGCTCGGGGCAGTCCTCTGTGCGGACGAGGGTATAACCGGGAACCTGCTTCATCGCTTTATTCTCCTTTGTGTTTTTGGTCTGGCCCTATTGTATCATTCACCGTTCCAAAACACAATTGCCGGTTTGTAAACAATAACCCAAAAAGGCTCCCCTGTGCATGCACAGAGGAGCCTTTTGAAAAAACGTGTGTTACACCTGCTTGGCGTGTTCCGTCCGGCACGACACCCGGAACAGCACAAAGCCGATGACGAACAGCACCGCGATGCTGCCCACGCCCACGTTGGCACTGCCGGTGAGCTGGCTGCCCACACTGACGATCATGGTGCCCAGGAAGGATGCCCCCTTGCCGCAGATGTCGAACAGGCCGAAGTATTCGCCGGATTTTTCCGCCGGGATGATCTTGGCAAAGTGGCTGCGGCTCAGTGCCTGCACACCGCCCTGGAACATCCCCACCAGCACGGCCAGCACCCAGAATTGCCACTGCTGGGTGAGGAAGAAAGCAAACACCGCAATGCCGGTATAGGCCGCGATGCACACCGGGATCAACTGGCTGGAGGGGTATTTTGCGCTCAGCCGACCGAAGATCAGCGCCGAGGGAAAGGCCACGATCTGGGTGACCAGCAGCGCCAGCAGCAGGCCGGTGGTGTCCAGACCCAGGGCCGTGCCGTAAGCCGTGGCCATATCAATGATGGTGTACACACCGTCGATGTAGCAGAAGAACGCCAGCAGGAACCAGAACACCTGCTTGTCCTCATAGAGGTGCTTCAGGGTGTGGCCGATGCGCACAAAACTCTGCCGGATGGCGTGCTGCTCCACCTCCACATAGTTGACCTGCCGGTAGCGCCGGAGCAGCGGCAGGGTGGTGACCAGCCACCACACCGCCGTGATGAACAGTGCAATGGTCAGGGCGGTCATCTGGCTCATGCCGATGGCCCCGCTGCCCAGCACCAGCGCCAGACACACCACAAAGGGCACACAGCTGCCGATGTAGCCCCAGGCATAGCCGCGGGAGGACACCATGTCCATCCGCTCCGGGGTGGTCACGTCGCCCAGCATGGAGTCGTAGAACACCAGACTGCCCGAAAAGCCGATCTTGGCCACGATGAAGATGACCAGGAACGGCAGCCAGGTGCGGGCCGCGCCCATGGCACAGCAGCCCAGCACACCCACGAACAGGCAGAGCATGAAGATGGGCTTTTTGAAATTCTTGGTATCGGCCAGCGTGCCCAGAATGGGCCCCAGCACGGCGGTGACCACCGTGACCACCGAGCTTGCATAGCCCCAGTAGGCCAGATAGTTCACCTTGCTCACGCCGCCGGCCTCCGCCAGCGCATTGAAGAAGATGGGCACCAGGGTTGCGATCATCAGCACAAAGGCCGAGTTGCCCACATCGTACAGGATCCACGCACGCTCCAGCGGCGTGACCTTAAATTTTTTCTTTTGCATTCTTGTTCCTCTCGCACCGCCGTGCGGTGCACTCTCTTTTCCCAGTTGTCTGAACGGCAGGAAGTTTCTCTGACCTCCTGCTGGCCTCCCCTCAGAATTCCCCGAAGGTGTGGTCATAGGCCTTGTCCAGCGGGGTGTCCGTGTCCAGCGTTTCCGCATAGGCTTCGATCAGCCGCACCGCCAGCGGAATGGCCTGCTGGTACAGGGCATCCAGTTTCTCATTGCTCTCGGTGCACTGCGGGTTGGGCTGCGGGTTGGCCACAAGGCCGTGGAGCACGTCGTACTTGCCCACTGCCTTCATGCCGGTGAGCACCACCCAGCGCTTGACCGCGCCGGAGGGCTGCAGCAGCCGGTGCATCGCGATCATCCCCTTGAGGGCGTCCAGCACCTGCAGGCCGGTCAGGCCCTCGTAGAAGGGCGCGATGACCCGGGCATTTTCCGCCGTGGGCCGGATATGGCTGGCCGTGAAGAAGCTCTTCGGGTCATGGCCGTCCCGGCGCAGCAGCATGTCGTCGAACTCGGTCTCGATTTCGCAGTGGCTCACCCCGCTCTGGCGGGTGTAGGCCTCCACATAGGGGTGACAGGTGCTGTCCAGCGCAAAATGACACACGAACCCCAGCGCATAGGCCAGCGCGGCGTCCCGGTCCTTTGCCTGTTGCACCACGCCCCGGGCGCGCTCAAAGAACACCCGGCCCGGCTGCTCGTGCATGGCGTTGCCCAGGGCACTCACGGGGCTGGACTTGGCTGCATGATAGTAGAACAGCAGATCCGGCCCGTGCAGGCCCACGTCGAACAGGGCCCGGTTTTTCCCAATCTGATCCTGCAGGGCTGCGGGCAGCTGCTGCAGAACATCCGCGCCGAAGCGGCGGTGCGCATAAGTTGACGGCATAAGATCCCCTCCTGTTTCTGTCGGGCGCAGTGCGCTCATAGTTTCAGTATAGCAGAAAGTTTCCCGACCTTCTACCCTTTTGTGTCTGATTTCTGTAAAAATTTTGAATGATTCTTACTGCATTCTACCGGGTCGTTTCTGAAAATATGGGCTCTGCACGCAAAGCGCAAAAAAGCACAGCCGTTCTCAGAACAGCTGTGCCTTTCCGGTATCAATTCTTATATGTTCTCGTAGCCCTGCGGCATCTCGTTCTTGCGGTTGCGGTCCATGAGGGTGCGCAGCGCGTCGCTGGCACTCATGCCCTCCTTGACGATGGCGTTCACCGTCTGCACGATGGGCATTTCCACGTTGTACTTGGCGGCGAGCTCCATGGCGGCGGGCAGGGCGTTGATGCCCTCCACCACCATACCCACTTCCTTCACGGCCTGCTCCGGGCTCTCGCCCTTGCCGATGAGGATGCCGGCGCGGTTGTTGCGGCTGTGCATGCTGGTGGCCGTCACGATCAGGTCCCCGATGCCGGCCAGGCCCGCAAAGGTGTGGATGTTGCAGCCCATGGCCACGCCCAGGCGGGCGATCTCGGCAATGCCGCGGGTGATCAGGGCCGCGCGGGCGTTGTCGCCGTAGCCAAGGCCGGTGGAGATGCCCACGCCCAGGGCGATCACGTTCTTCAGGGCACCGCTCAGCTCCACGCCCTTGATGTCGGGGTTGGTGTACACGCGCATGCAGGTGTTGCTGAACACATCCTGCACAAAGCGGGCCGCCTCGTCATCCGGGCAGGCCGACACAATGGTGGTGGGCAGGTCCAGCGCCACTTCCTCGGCGTGCGTGGGGCCGCTCAGGGCCACCAGCCTGCAGTTTTTGGGGCCGCCGTCCCTGTTCAGCTCGTCGGCGATCACCTCGGTCATGGTATATAAGGTATCCGGCTCCATGCCCTTGGCCACATCCACAAGGATCTGACCGTCCGGGATATAGGGCCGTGCCTTGGCGGTGGTGCTCCGCACGAACACCGACGGCACTGCAAACAGCAGCACCTCCTTGCCGGTGCACACTTCCTCGATGCTCTTGGTGAACTGCAGCTCGGCCGGGATCTTCATGCCCGGCAGGTTGGGGTGCACCCGTGTAGTGGAGAGGTTGTCCACCTCCGCCTCAATGGCCGACCACACCTGCACTTCGTTGCCGCTGACGGTCAGCATCCGCGCCAGCGCCATGCCCCAGGTACCTGCACCCAGAACGCCAATCTTCCGTTTCGTCACGTTTGTGTCCTCCGTTTGCACCGGCAGCCGGGCCGCCGGTGAATTTGCGCGGCACCGGCAAACCCGGTGTGCACGTTGTTATGCCCATTGTACACGAAAGCGCCTGCCGCGTCAACCGGCTTGCCGCATTGCACAAAGTTCCCACAGCGGCTGGGACGTTTTTGTTCACAATACGCGATTTTTGCAAACCATTTGCACCGCCGGACGTTTCATGTTATAGTATTCTGGTAGGTTTTGTAGGAATTTCCGCAAACCCCTTGACTTTGAGTATACTCGAAGTTGTATAATACATTCACCGTTGTTTTCTGAGAGTATTTGAGGTACTGTGATCGTTCATGTTTGAAGCACTTTTATCCAACCGCACGGTCAGCGTGCTGGTGGAGGCCCTGCCCCGCATCCTGACGGCCGGCCTTACCATGACCATCCCGCTGACGCTGGTGTCCTTCTTTTTTGCCATGATCATCGCGGTGGTGGTGGCACTGGTGCAGTACGCCAACGTGCCGGTGCTGCGGCAGATCGCCCGGTTCTACATCTGGGTCATCCGCGGCACACCGCTGCTGGTGCAGCTGTTCATCATCTTTTACGGCCTGCCCAGCCTGGGCATCATGCTGGACGCCTTCCCCGCCGCCGTCATCGCCTTTGCCTTCAATGAGGGTGCCTACTGCGCCGAGACCATGCGCGGCGCGCTGGAAAGCGTGCCCCAGGGCCAGCTGGAAGCCGGTTACTGCGTAGGCATGAGCTGGGTGCAGATCATGCGCCGCATCGTGCTGCCGCAGGCTTTGCGCACCGCCGTGCCCGCCCTGTCCAACTCCCTCATCGGCATGATCAAGGACACCTCGCTGGCGTCCAACATCACGGTGGCCGAACTGTTCATGGCCGGTCAGCGCGTGGCGGCCCGCACCTACATCTTCCTGCCCATCTACTGTGAGGTGGCGGTGGTGTACCTGCTGTTCTGCACGGTCATCACCAAACTGCAGGCTGTGCTGGAGCACCGGCTCAACGCCCGGGGCTTCCAGTAAGAAAGGAGTGTGGAACCCATGGCAATGATGGAGATCCGGAACGTCCACAAGACCTTCCGCACCTACGCAAAAGCCGGTCTGCGCCCCGGTGCACACAAGGTGGTCAGCGAGCTGCCGGTGCTGCAGGGCGTGGACCTGACCGTGGAAAAAGGCGATGTGGTGGCCATTCTGGGCCCTTCCGGCTCCGGCAAGACCACCCTGCTGCGCTGCCTGAACTTTCTGGAGACCGCCGACGCAGGCCAGCTGGTGCTGGACGGCGAGACCTTTGACCTGGCCCATGCAGGCCGGGCCGACATCGCCCGGCTGCGCAAAAAGACGGCCTTTGTGTTCCAGAACTACAACCTGTTCCGGAACAAGACCGCCCTGCAGAACGTGACCGAGGGACTCATTGTGGCCCGCAGGATGCCCCGGGAGCAGGCCGACGCCATCGGCCGCCGCATGCTGGAAAAGGTGGGTCTGGCCGACCGGGCCGACTACTACCCCCGCCAGCTCTCCGGCGGTCAGCAGCAGCGCGTAGCCATTGCCCGTGCCCTGGCCACCGACCCGGAGATCATCTACTTTGACGAGCCCACCAGTGCGCTGGACCCGGAGCTGACCGGCGAGGTGCTGAGCGTGATGCGCCAGCTGGCCGAAGAGGGCATGACCATGCTGGTGGTGACCCACGAGATGGGCTTTGCCCGCAACGTTTCCTCCAAGACGGTGTTCATGGAGAACGGCGTGGTGGTGGAGCAGGCTCCCTCCCGCGAATTCTTTGCCGACCCGAAGGAGGAGCGCACCCGGGCCTTTTTGCAAAAGATCGCCCACACGGAGTGATATACGGTCATCGGGGAGCTTCCTCCTCGGACACGAATACGGGTTGCGGCTCCCAGCGCATGCGGCGGCCCTTGAGCGAGCCTTGCATTCTGCTGGCCGCTGTCCCAACAGCAACTCCCTGTTTCCGCCGCTGGCGGCGGTCGTTGCCGTTGCAGGCCATTCCATCGCCCGCCCTATTGCCCTACGGGCAACAGGGTCCCACCCCAGCGGACGGTCCTCGGAGAAACTCCCCGCCGTCCTGCCCACTGCAATTTCAGCTTCTTGTGACGCATCGCACTGTGGGCGGTGTGTCCTACGATAAAAAATAACGCGTCCCGTGCCACAGGCGGGGCAGAATGGACAAAGGTATGAACTTCTTTTACATCCTAAGCGCTCCTCTTGGCTATGTGATGGAGTGGATCTACAAGCTGCTGCCCAACTACGGCTGGGACATCATCCTCTTCACGCTGCTGATCAACCTCGTCAAGATCCCTCTGCAGCTCAGCCAGCAGAAGAGCATGGCCAAAATGTCGGCCTTCCAGCCCATGCTGCAGGAGATCCAGACCAAGTACAAGGATAAGCCCGAAAAGCAGCAGGAAGAAATGCTCAAGCTGCAGCAGGACTATGGCTATAAGCCCACCGCCGGCTGCGTGCCCATGCTGCTCAACTTCCTGGTCATCTTCGGCGTTATCGGCGTGGTGTACAACCCCCTGGAGCGGATCTTCCACATCAGTGCCGCTGCTCTGACC
>CDYQ01023689.1_pt1 | contig 11187 bp, 9 predicted proteins | sample 557451 | NCBI WGS metagenome assembly CDYQ01 (sample SAMEA3182059, study PRJEB8094) | gut metagenome | biome: human; feature: gut; material: Stool; isolation source: human stools | place: Canada | collected 2012-11-26
GCCTGTGTACCAACAATCTGTGATGATGGTGTAACAAGAGGTGGTTCACCAAAGTCCTTACGAACCTTAGGAATTTCCTCAAGGACTGCCTGATACTTATCTTCTGCACCAGCTTCCTTAAGCTGTGATACAAGGTTAGAAAGCATACCACCAGGTACCTGATATAATAATGTCTTGATATTAACGCCAAGAACCTTAGTATTCATAAGACCTGACTTTAACGCTTCTTCTCTCATTGGCTGGAAGTAAGCAGCTATCTCTGCAAGAAGGTTCTGGTCAAGACCTGTATCGTACTCTGTACCCTTAAATGCCTCTACCATAACTTCTGTAGCTGGCTGTGATGTTCCCATTGAGAATGGTGACATAGCTGTATCTATGATATCTGCACCAGCTTCAACTGCCTTCATATATGTCATTGAAGCAACACCTGATGTATAATGTGTATGCATCTGGATAGGAAGTGAAGAACCATCCTTTAATGCCTGTACAAGCTCTGTAGCCTTAGCAGGAACAAGTAAACCTGCCATATCCTTGATACAGATAGAATCTGCACCCATATCCTCAATTCTCTTAGCTGTTTCTTTCCAGTAGTCAAGAGTATATGCATCACCAAGTGTATAGCAAAGTGCTATCTGTGCGTGAGCATTAGGATTTTCCTTCTTAACAAGCTTAACTGCCTCAACTGATGACTTAAGATTTCTTAAATCATTGAAACAGTCAAATATTCTGATTATATCAATACCATTAGCAATAGACTTCTGCACGAAATATTCTACAACGTCATCTGCATAATGATTGTATCCGAGGATATTCTGTCCTCTGAATAACATCTGTAACTTTGTATTCTTAAAACCATCTCTTAACTTACGAAGTCTTTCCCAAGGATCTTCCTTAAGGAAACGAAGTGATGCATCAAATGTAGCACCGCCCCAGCACTCAACTGAATGATAACCAACCTTATCCATCTTGTCTATGATTGGAAGCATCTGCTCAGTTGTCATTCTAGTAGCAATAAGTGACTGATGAGCATCTCTTAATACAGTTTCAGTTATCTTTAATGGTTTCTTAACCTGATCTGCCATCTTAAACTCCTCCTATATATTTCTATATATAAAGTAATAAATTGATTATGAGAGGGTCTTAGTCTGCGTATTATATACTCTAATACCTCCCTATTTCAGTGAAATTGCCTATGGCAATTTCCTTACGGACTTAGAGGGTCTTAGCCCGCAAAGTCTGTAACATTATAGAAGTTGCAATTGCAACTTCTAATGAATTTAGAAAGTCTTAGTCTGCGTATTTTGCGAGCAGCTTTAACCCTCTGGAAGTTGCGACAGCAACTTCTTACGGACTTAGAGGGTCTTAGCCCGCAAAGTCTGTAACACTATAGAAGTTGCAATTGCAACTTCTAATGAATTTAGAAGGTCTTAGTCTGCGTATTTTGCAGACTTAGAGCTTCTTAATTCAATTTACATGACACCAAACATCGCCATAAATGTACCTGCTGCAACCGCTGTACCAATAACTCCGGCAACATTAGGTCCCATAGCATGCATCAGAAGGAAGTTAGAAGGATCTGCCTCAGAACCAACCTTCTGTGAAACTCTGGCTGCCATAGGAACCGCAGATACACCTGCTGAACCGATTAATGGATTAACCTTGCCATGTGTAACCTTACACATAATCTTACCAAATACAACACCTGCTGCTGTACCAAAGCAGAAAGCTATAAGTCCAAGTGCAACAATCTTTAATGTATCAAAATTAAGGAATGCTTCTGCACTTGTTGTAGCGCCTACTGATGTACCAAGTATAATAACTACGATATACATAAGTGCATTAGAGGCTGTTTCTGTAAGCTGCTTAACAACACCTGATTCTCTGAATAAGTTACCAAGCATAAGCATACCTACAAGTGGTGCTGTTGTTGGAAGAATAAGTACAACAACTATTGTAACTACAATAGGGAAAAGAATCTTTTCAAGCTTAGATACAGGTCTTAACTGTTCCATCTTGACTTCTCTTTCTTTCTTAGTAGTTAATAACTTCATAATAGGTGGCTGTATAATAGGTACTAAAGACATATATGAATATGCTGCAACTGCAATAGGTCCCATATACTTAGTCTGACCAAGCTTACCTGCAAGGAAGATTGATGTAGGACCATCAGCTCCACCGATAATAGATATAGCTGCGGCTGCCTTATCTGGGAATCCCATAAATATAGCCATTATATATGCTGCGAATATACCGAACTGTGCAGCAGCTCCTAAAAGGAAGCTCTTAGGGTTGGCAATAAGAGGACCGAAGTCTGTCATTGCACCAACTCCAAGGAAAATAAGTGATGGAAGAATACTCCATTCATCTAATAAATAAAAGTAATGTAATAAACCACCTACTCCGTTACTTGAATCTTCAATAGATAACATTATATCAGGGAAAAGATTAACAAGTAACATACCAAAAGAAATAGGTACTAAAAGCAGAGGTTCATATTCTTTTTTAATCGCTAAATACATGAAAAACAGTGCAACCAGAACCATCAGATAGTTACCCCATGTGAGGTTAAAGAATGCTGTCTGGTGTACGAGGTTTCCCAATGTTGATAAAATATATTCCATTTTTTACCTCCGTATATTATTTCTACACTTCTAGATTGATATATATATCAATTAGTTCATAGAAACTAATACTTTACCTGACTCTACAGAATCACCAGCTGCACATTCAACTGTTGCAACTGTACCATCCTGTGGTGCACAAATTTCATTTTCCATCTTCATAGCTTCAAGGACAACTAATACGTCACCCTTCTTTACAGCTGCGCCTGCTGCTGCGTTAACCTTAAGAATCTTGCCTGGCATAGGTGCATTAACCTTAACTGCACCCTGTGCGCCTGCTGGTGCTGCTGCCTTTGGAGCTGCTTTAGGTGCTGCTGCCTTTGCTGCTGGTGCACCATTTCCTGTTCCTTCTTCTACAGTAACATCATATACATTACCATTAACTGTTATTGTATAATTCTTCATAATTATTTCCTCCTGCTATTAACCTTTCTGATTGAACGAACAACAAGTCCGTCTGTAGATGTATTCTCTGATGCTGCAATAGCTGCTGTTATAACTGCAACAAGTTCAAGATCATCAACATCTTCATCCTGTTCTTCATTAGAAACAATCTGTGCTATTGCATTATTAACACCCTGGGCATCTGCTGATGCATCATTCTTAGCTTTTTTCTTATTTTCAAAAACACTTATATACTTGAATAAGCCGATTATGAATGAAATAAATATAAGCACGATAAATACTGTACCCATACCTATAATTGTGTTCATAACTGCCTTATACATTTTCTGTCCTGTTGTATATGATGGATTGATAGCACCATTTTCAAGTGAGAAATCATCATTTATAACAAATTCAAAAGATACTTTATCATTCTTCTCATAAGCTGTATCAACTGTTATAGTACATAACTTACCAGTATCCTTGTTAAGTGCTATATTGATAGTTCCAATACTCTTAAGTGCACCAAGTTCTCCTCTTGTACTATTCCAGCTGTTATAAAAGCCAATAGTCTTTGCTGTAAGACCTTCCTGATCCACAATATACTGCTTGCCATTAACCAATGCAAGTGGTAATGCTGACTCTGCATCAGATGTTATCTTAGCTGAATCATTCTGGTCAAGATATGTAATCATATCAGTTGTCCAGTCTTCCAAATACGACTGATACACCTGGATAATCATATTCTTACGTTCTAACTTTGCACTTGTTGTTGATATAGTACCATTAGATGAATCGCAGGCTGTCATGCAGAATACACATACAAGCAGTGAAAATAACACTAAGAACTTTTTGATATTAACTTTCTTCATATTATCACCTCTTTATTATACTGTACCATGCTTCTTATCTGCACGAACCTCTCTTTTATCAAACAACATTTCAAATGCTGCTGCAACATACTTTCTTGTATCTTCTGGATTAATAATAGTATCAACATAGCCTCTTGCTGCTGCCTGGTCAACACTTGACTGTAAAGCTGCATATTCTGCTGCCTTTTCGTTAATAGTTGATGTAACATCCTTAGAAGCTGCGATATCATCAGCGTACATAATCTTAGCTGCCAATGAAGCATCCATCATGCCAATGCTAGCCTGTGGCCATGCATATACCATATCTGCACCTATTGATTTTGAATTCATAGCTACATAAGCACTACCATAAGCTTCACCTGTAATAATATTAACCTTAGGTACATCTGCATTAGAAAATGCATATACAAGCTTAGCTGCTGCTTTAGCTATTGTTCTTTCTGACTTAACTGTAGCTTCAAAGCCCTTAACATTAGTAAGTGTAAGAACTGGTATTTCAAATGCATTACAGAATGTAACAAACTCAGCTGCCTTATAAGCACCTGCTGTTGTAAGTACTGGTGCAAATTCTTCTGCCTTTTCACCATTCTCATCATAAAGAGCTGTTCTGTTAGCTACTGCACCAACTGTAACGCCATCAACAAGAATGAATCCTGTAACCATCTCTTTAGCATATTCTGCCTTAGTTTCAACAAATACACCATCATCTGAAATATCTGTAAGTGCAAGTGCAGGATCAGCTATTTCTGCTTCCATATCCTGGCATACTCTGTTAAGATCATCCTGATTATCAGTACATACTGTACCCTCAGCATTATTAGATGGAAGCATAGATACAAGTTGTCTTACTCCGTTAGCGATAGTTTCTTCATCTCCAACAAAATCAACAACACCTGCTTCTGCCATAAACTTAGCACTTGATGTATCAAGCTTTGACTCATAATTGCCATCTAATGCATTAGGACTGTTAACGAATAACTTAGCCTTTTTTTCTTCAACAAATACGAAATCTGAAAGTTCTGCAAGAACGGCAAGACCTCCACCACATTCGCCATAAACAGCTGTAATCTGTGGAATAATTCCTGAAGCAAGTGACATATTCTTATAGATTTCACCAAAACCATTAAGTGCATCTGTTGCTTCCTGAAGTCTTAAACCTGCGCAGTCAATCAGACCTACCACAGGAGCTCCCATTTTCATTGCCTTCTCATAAAGGCTGGCAATCTTCTTAGCATGCATTTCGCCGATAGTTCCGCCTAAAACAGAAGCATCCTGGCTATATACATACACAAGATTTCCATTAACTACTCCATAACCTGTTATTACACCATCAGATGGAGCTTTCTTTTCCTGCATGTTAAAATCTGTAGCTCTGGCTGTAACTCTGGCTCCGATTTCAACAAAACTGCTGTCATCAAGAATAGCTTCGATTCTTGATAAAGCCTGTGTAGTATTACTCATTATCGAGACCTCCTCTTTAATATATATTGCTTAGTGCAAACAACTATTGTTTATTTTATAACAATCAACCATTTATTTCAAGTAAATATTTGTATCATTCCTGGTGATTTTTAATGTTTTTTTTAGATTTTTCATTGATTTTGCACAGTTTTAATCTGTCGTTTCAAATATAGCAGCCAACCCCTTATGGATTATTATAGAAGCCTCATCATTTTCAATCTCATTGCTCTGACATATACTAAGTCCCTGCTTTAAAATGTATTTGTTAAGGCAATATTTAAAACCTTCAAGTGTTATAACAACCTCTTCACTCATCGGAACAATAGAAACATATTTTCCATACTGTTCCTTTTTCTTTATTAAGTGCATGCCAGTGTCATTATTTACAAGATATATACAATTATATTTATCAACTATGTGGCAGTTCACTCCTGAGTCCAGTGCAGCTTTCATATTTCCGATATTAGTCATTGTATGATCCATCCTTGTTCCTATCGCACCAAGTATATATATATCAGAAGCCCCCTTTTGTACAGCCGTCATTATTGCAAGATGAGTATCAGTATAATCCTTTTCACATGGATATACTTCAAAATCAACCTTTTTTTTATATCTTTCAAGCACACGTTCATCGACCGAATCATAATCACCTAGTAAAAAGTCAATATCCAGTCCCAGTCTGTCAGCATACATAAGGCCTCTGTCTGCCGCTATACAATAGTCGAATTTTTTATCTGCAAGCCATTCTTTTGCCCATTGGATATCTACATAACCACCTGTTAATATCAAAACCTTATTCATATCCATCATCTTAAGCCTTCCTTATTCTTTGTTTTCTCTTTATTATTTTGCTTTGAAATATTTTTCATATTTCATTTATGTTCTTTAATTTTTCACATTTATATTCTATAATAAATCAAACATGTAGTAAAACATTTTATACTTTACTAAACAACTAAACAAGGAGGACATTATGAGTGAACATAACATTCATTCTGATGATGAGATTGAATTAAAAAAAGAGACTGCGGGTATTGATGACAGTGTAACAGGCATTAACGAACTTGGAAGCAACGAAGCAGAAGGAAATGAACTTCTTATGCACTCTGCCAATCTTTACGAAAGCACTGAGGACAAATACAAAGACAACTTATCATCAGCCATTACATTTTTCGTATGTGGTGCAGCCGGTATAATAATACTTATACTTAACGATATTGGTATTCTTAAACTCGTTGTAAAGGGAAGTTCCAACTTCATACTTATCAATATTGTTCTGGGATTACTTTTTATTGGCTTTATAGCTATTGGCTTCTGGTCTTTAAAGTATTCTAAAAACATCAAGAGCAAGGCTGCTATTGAAAGCAGGGATACTGATACTATCTTAGCATGGCTTAATGATAACGTAAGCAAGGATGATATAGAGGCTTCTTATCTTGACGACATTCCTGAGGAAATGAAATATTTCAACAGAAGCGACTATATCAAAAAGGCTATCAGTAAAAACTTTCCTGATACAAACGATGATCTCTTAGATACAATTGCAGACAAATATATTGACAACTTATTTAACGAGTAAATAATAAGCGGGAACACATATCTTATACATGTGTTCCCGCTTAACTTTATTTACAATCAGTTTAAAGTTTTAATATATTATTACTTATTAGAAAGATATTCATCAATACCCTTTGCAGCTGCTTTACCAGCGCCCATAGCAAGAATAACTGTCGCTGCACCTGTAACAGCATCTCCACCAGCATATACTGCTTCCTTTGATGTCTGTCCATTATCTTCTTCTGCAACAATACACTTTCTCTTATTAATATCAAGTCCCTTAGTTGTTGATGAAATAAGTGGGTTAGGTGATGTACCAAGTGACATGATAACTGCATCAAGTTCCATAACGAACTCAGAACCTGGTATCTCAACAGGCTTTCTTCTGCCTGAGGCATCTGGCTCACCAAGTTCCATCTTTACGCACTTAATTCCTGTAACATTGCCCTTCTCATCTGTGAGAACTTCTGTTGGGTTAGTAAGAAGGTCAAATATAATACCTTCTTCTTTAGCATGATGTACTTCCTCAGCTCTTGCTGGAAGTTCTTCCTCACTTCTTCTGTATACAATATGTACCTCTGCTCCAAGTCTTAAAGCTGTTCTTGCAGCATCCATAGCAACATTACCGCCACCTACAACTGCAACTTTCTTAAACTTTGCAATAGGTGTATCATAATCATCCCTGAATGCCTTCATAAGATTGCTTCTTGTAAGATACTCATTAGCTGAGAATACTTCGTTTGCATTTTCACCTGGAATACCCATAAATCTAGGAAGACCTGCTCCTGAACCAATAAATACTGCATCGAAGCCTTCTTCGTTAAGAAGCTGGTCTATAGTCATTGATTTACCTATAACTACGTTAGTTTCTATCTTAACACCAAGCTTTTTAACATTTTCAACTTCTGATGCAACTACTGTCTTCTTTGGAAGACGGAACTCAGGAATACCATATACTAATACTCCGCCAGGTTCATGAAGTGCTTCAAATATAGTTACTTCATATCCCATCTTTGCAAGATCTCCTGCGCATGTAAGTCCTGAAGGACCAGAACCTATTACAGCTACCTTCTTGCCTTTCTTTTCTGTTGGCATCTCCGGTGCAACATTGTTTTCTCTAGCCCAGTCAGCTACAAATCTTTCAAGCTTTCCAATAGATACAGCCTCACCCTTAATACCTCTTACACACTGTCCTTCACACTGTGTTTCCTGTGGACATACACGGCCACATACAGCTGGAAGTGCTGAAGACTTTCCAATAACCTTATATGCTTCTGCAAAATTACCTTCTTTTACATTATGAATGAACTCAGGTATGTTTATTGATACAGGACATCCCTGAACACATCTTGCATTCTTACAATTAAGGCAACGAGTTGCCTCTTCCTGTGCCTCTTCTGCATTATATCCGAGGCAAACCTCATCAAAATTCTTATTTCTTACATCTGGAGCCTGTTCCCTTACAGGAACCTTTTTCATAACATCCATTATTATACCTCTTTTCCATCGATTAATCGTCACTGTTCACAAGTATATAAGCAAACAGTAACCATGCTTCTTAATGAATACCAACAATTAATTACAGTTTCCACATCCACCATGATGAGTTTCACCCTCAAGAGCAGCAAGCATAGCTCTGCCCTCTTCTGTTTTATATGTCTGCTGACGTTTCATAGCCTGATCAAAATCTACAAGATGTCCATCAAACTCTGGTCCATCAACACAAGCGAACTTAATCTCATCACCAACCTGAAGTCTGCATGCTCCACACATTCCAGTTCCATCAACCATAATAGGATTCATACTTACAACTGTAGGAATACCCAGTTCCTTAGTTAACAGACAGACAAACTTCATCATAATCAATGGTCCGATAGCTATACACTTATCATACTTCTTACCCTGTGCATAAAGGTCTTTAAGTACATCTGTACCCATACCTTTTCTTACATAGCTTCCATCATCTGTTGTTATATATAGATTTCCGGCAACAGCCTTCATCTCTTCTTCAAGCAGAATAAGATCTTTATTCTTAGCACCAACAATAACATCTGCATCGACTCCATGCTCATGAAGCCACTTAACCTGTGGATAAACTGGAGCTGTTCCAACACCACCTGCTATGAATACTATCTTCTGCTTCTTTAATTCTTCAATATCCTCATGGATTAATTCTGAAGGGCATCCTAAAGGTCCTACAAAATCACTAAATGCATCTCCCGCCTTAAGATGTGACATTTTTTCTGTTGATGCTCCAACTATCTGGAATACAATAGTAATTGTTCCAGCCTCTCTGTCATAATCACAGATTGTAAGAGGAATTCTTTCCCCTTTTTCATCCATTTTAACAATAATGAACTGGCCAGGTTCACAGTGTTTAGCAACTCTTGGTGCTTCAACATCCATAAGAAAAATCTTTTCTGCTAATTTTTCAGCCTTAAGAATCTTGTACATTATAATACCCCTTTCAGTGTTATATTATATCTGAAGTGCTGATCACACATCAAAACATATTTATAGCTATTAGTCCTCTTACGTTTTACATTATTTAAATGTTAATATTCAGAAGAACTGTAAGAGCCGTTTGAATTAGTTACTTTGTAACATGTTCCATTCTTGATTCCTATTCCATAATACCCTTCAGTAGATGTCTTTGATTTATCTTTAACATCAAACCTTACGATATACATCTCAACCGAATTAACTGTTGCTTTTGGCTGATATACAAAAGTTACCTTTCTGCCATCACTGGTCGTATTACCATCTGACTTAAGTACACCATCCGCAATAAGTCTGTTTTTTAATATTTCAAGGCATTCATTATAAGAAAATGTTTTTGCCTTATTTATCACATAATTTTTTTTGACTACTGAACTCGCCTGATTATGTGAATCTATTATTACGACTGCTATTACATTGTTGCCTTCAGGAATATCAAAGGGTTCTGTATACTCTTCCGAACCTGCTGTTGGTGTCGAGCCATCCAGTGTGTAATATGCTTTACTTCCAACTGGGATATTGCTTATAGTCACCTGCTGTCCCTCTGCATATGTTCCAGATTCCGGACTAACCGTTGGTGTTGATGGCTTCTTGTAGTCAACAACATACTGAAGCTCAACAACATCACTATATACTCCTATTGAATTAACAGCTACTGCTTTGATAGTGGTTGTTCCATTCTTAATCTCAATGGTATCACCATTATATTTTGTACTTTTTTCAGTTGGCTCAGATTTATCCTGCGTATAATATATTGTTGAAGAAGAGCTTTCTGTAAATTGCAGCTTAACCTCATCATCATAAGTTCCTGCTTCAACCGATGGTTTAGGATTCTCAACAACATAATCCGAAAGATACTTATAACCTTCTTTGTTTTTATACGACTTTATCAGTGTATTAAGTGCATTGCCATCCTTTTTTTGTTCATATATAGATGCAAGCTCCTGTATTGACTTCTGATTATTCTCATCATAAGACAGAATATCTTTAAGTGTTTCTATCTGCTTATCTGTATTATTCTCTTTTTTATAGCACTCATATAATGTATACTTAAGATCTGTGTTTTTCTTACCTTCATTGAGCTTAGCTGCCTTTGAAAGATACTTCACAGCCGAATCATAATCATTATTCTTATAGCTTTCCATACCTTTTTCATAATTATATTTATATGATTCTTTACTTCTGTTATGAATAACTACACCGGTAATAATACCTATAAGTACCAGAAGTGCCGCTATACCGCATGAAACTCCTATTATGATTTTCTTCTTTTTATCATCACTGGCAGTTCCACCAGCCACATGTTTATCTGAATCAGCATGCTTATCTGAATCAACATCTGAATCTGAATCAATATCAGAACTAACATCTGAATTAACATCCAAATTAACACCAGAATCTGAATTCTTAACCGGGATATTTCTAATATTATCTCTCACTTCATCAACGTTATATACACCTGTTTTCTGAACATCATCTTCAGATTTCGTGAGCATATCTGTTGTAACTTTAGGTATAACCTTAGTCTTACCCATCTCAATGTCTGTATCTTGTGAATCTTTTGCAGCTGTGTTTTCTGCAGATGACTCTTTCTGATTATCAACAAATGCTTTAGCGACACTGGTTTCTTCTTCTACAAGTCTTTCCAATGATTTCACTAACTCATCATCCAATTCATCTTTATTATCAATTCCCATATAGACATTCCCATCCTTTATATTTTAACGTATAAATTCTAACATATTGATATTCAATAATCAATAAATTAAAAAACTAAACTTGCAAAGTTTTGC
>CDYQ01005946.1_pt1 | contig 11152 bp, 9 predicted proteins | sample 557451 | NCBI WGS metagenome assembly CDYQ01 (sample SAMEA3182059, study PRJEB8094) | gut metagenome | biome: human; feature: gut; material: Stool; isolation source: human stools | place: Canada | collected 2012-11-26
ATGTATCAGAGAATTGTAAGGCATGTTAATTATTGTCCGCGAATAATAGAATTTGTAACAAAAAGGAAATATTACGAAAGTGTACCACCAGAGAATTATGCAAATTATTTACTTGGCTGTCTAGATAGGCCTGATGAAGTGTGGAAGGAAGAATTTAGATTTCGTATACAACAAGAAGATAGGCTTCTTTTAACAACGATGTTTTCACTTACAGATACTATAGTTAAGAGCGATATTTTAAAACGTGCTTATAATGAAAGAATAAAAAATATACCTAATCTAGATGTTACTCAAAATTATTACGAGAATTCACTAAGGCGAATGAATGGGTCTATGATTAAACTTGTAGATAAAGAAAACCAAGTCTGGGTTGGAGCTGCGAATCCATCTGTAAATGATTTTTTGAGGGAAACACTTATAAGAAATTCTCTCGAATATGAAGACATAAAAGAGCATTGCACAGAATATGTTCAAATATTGAAACTTTTTCCCGAATATATTGGAGAGCTGATTCTCAATGGTAGAGCAGAAAAATTGCATTATATATCTGAACAGGAGAAATATGCGGTTATTTTTTCTCATATTTGTACAAATAGGATATATAGTGAAGGATGCAAAAGCATCATATGCGATTATTTGAGGGAATTAGTTCCATTTCGTATTGATGGAAAGGTTTCGTACATAGAAGTGATTTGTACATTGTTGTCAGGTGAAATGAACCAATATTATTCTACAAAACAGGCATTGGATGATGTAGCATTAATAAAACTATTTACAGATATGGATATGAATGAGTTTGCAGAAATGCTTAAGTTTTTCAAGGTTTATAATATTGATTTTAAGGATGATAACATAGACAATATCATGGTGGAAGAAGTAAATAGATCCATACTGGATTATTGCAAAAATGTTCCGGGAGAGGACTATTACGAAGAATATGATATGAAGGTCATAATAGAGGAGTGTTCAAAGACGATAGATGTGGTTCGTCATTGCAGTAATGGGGATTGGTACGTTGATCAAGAATATGAACTTGATTATGATGTTGTTCATCAAATGGTTTACGCATATGTTGTTGATGATATAAAAGAAGAAATATTAACTAAATTTGAAGGAATCCCATCTAGATTTGAATCAAGAATACTATTTGTTCCTCAAGAAAAAGAGTTTGAAATTGATTTGAGTTCATTGGAAGGATATATAGAAGGACAATTAGAACCAATGGAACCTGATTATGATGATTATGAGCCAGACTATAGCGGGCGAGCTTATGCGGAAGATGCGTTGGATTGTATCTTTAGAGATGGTGCCATATAAAAGTCTACAATGGTATGAGATGGCAGGATTTTAGAAGAAAGGAGTTGCGGGATTTGAGCAATGTAAATATTTATCGTCCATTGACAGCAACTCCATTCAAAAGAAATAGCTTTTATACTGAGTTGTTCCCGTGTAAAGAATTGCAATCTTATATCAGATGCTATTGGGGAACAGAAAATCCACATATACAATTTGAAAATGATGATGCACCGGAATTGGTAATTCCGGATACTTGTGCGGATATTATATACCACATAGATTATACCGATAATACCGTAATCGGGGGATTTTGTGGGGTAAATGATTGCAGTTTTCATGCACATGGTAGAGGAAACATAGGTCATATAGTATCAACATTTGCTATTCGTTTTTATGCGTGGAGTGTATATGCATTTTCCGATGATTCCTTGCAATCTACTATGAATGGATATTTCGATGTGGGTTCAAGGTTTGAATGGCTGGACAAGAGTATTCGACCTCGACTGTTGGAGCTAAAAACATTACAAGAAAAGATTTCTTTTACTGAACAAGTATTGCGTAAAAGATTATCTGATGTAAGAGAAAATGCAGTTGTTAACAATACGATACAGAATATTTTACTAAATAAGGGTTCTTTGGGTATAGCAAATTTAGCAAAGGAATCCTTTGTAAGTACCAGACAGTTGGAACGATTGTTTCATGAGTATGTTGGTATTATGCCTAAAAAATTAAGCAATCTGATAAGATATCAATTTCTGTGGAGAGATATTTTGTGTGAGCCGGACTTTGATGCATTAAGCGCGGTTCATAAATTCGGATATACAGATCAATCACACTTATTACGGGAATTCAAGAGATACCATTCCATGGATATACATAATGCAAGAATAATGGCTTTCAAGGATGTCGGAAATATACAAGAGGTTTCTGTATAAATTTTGTATAATAATTTTGAAATTTTGATAGTCAGGAGAGGATGAAGAACTATGAAATACTGTACCACCGTAATAGCAGTGCAAGACATGGAAAAGTCTTTGCAGTTTTATAAGGATTTATTTCATCAGGATGTACTTGTGGATTTAGGAAAAAATAAGACTTTGACTTGTGGCTTGGCATTGCAGCAGGGGTTGGAATATATAGCCGGATTTGATTCGAGTACCATGAAATTTCGCTCCAATACTATGGAGTTGTATTTTGAAACAGAAGATTTTGATGGGTTTATGAAATTGTTAGATTCTTATCCACAGGTGGAAAGACTTCATGAGCCGAAGACTTTTCCTTGGCTTCAGAGAGGAATCCATATCTTTGATCCGGATGGACATTTAATAGAGGTTCAGGAGAGTATGTATTCGGTTGCCTGTAAGCAGTTTAAAGAAGGTAAAACTATAGAAGAAACTGCGAAGCTGGTTCAACATCCCGTTGATGTGGTGAAGGGGTGGCATGAGGAGTATCAAAAAGAACTGATAAGTGTCTGCGGCACGGATTGTTGTGCGTGTTATTGTTTTGGCAAGATGTGCAATGGCTGTAATTCCTGTGAGGGAAAAGTTTTTCATGCACCGGAAGGAAAAGCCTGTCCGATTTATGACTGTGTCATAAATAATAAGTGTATGCATAATTGTGGAGAATGTGGGAAAATACCTTGTAAAATATGGTTTGATACCAGAGATCCAAAGTTTTCTGATGAAGAATTTAATGAAAATATAGCAATGAGGGTACAAACATTGAAAAAGGAATAGAGGTGGTTATGTCAAAGAATAAAGAGCTTGCAGATTACATAATGGATCAACTATCTGATTTAGGAAATGTACGAAACATTCCTATGATGGGTGGATATATTTTTTACTATAAAGAACGGATATTTGGTGGGATTTATGGCAATGGTTTTCTTGTAAAGATTACAGAGGCCAGCAAGAAGTTTATGCCAGAGAGTGAACCGGAACCACCGTATGAAGGTGCAAAACCTATGTTACCAGTAACTATTTTGGAGGATAGAACTCGCTTGCAAAATATGGTGGAAGAAATGTATCCGGAATTACCGAAGAGAAAACCCAAAAAGAAAAAAGAATAAATAGTGGAAAATCAATCTATTTATCGTGTTGTAAATTGTATATTATACGTTCTATGAATATCCTGCTAATGGTAATGGTTAGCGGGGTGTTTTTTTAATAGCCATACTATTTTATCATTTTCTGTATGTGATGGAAAAAATATATGATAAAATAAAAGTTAACAATGAACAGAAATAATACAGGAGGAGAAAGATGCTGTACGATGTTAGAACAAGTGAAAAGGCTGCTGTCACACTTGAAAATTTAACGGGTGTAAATAGGGCAATTTGGTTAGCAGAACGATATAAAAATCATGATAGAATAGATTATACATATGCAGATGATGATGTAAAGAAGATTATCATTAACCATAGAGGTCATTATCCAGATATTAATGAATTAGAGATGGTGGTAACGCACATTACCACAAGCAGTGAAAAATGCAGTCAGATACGTCAACATGGAATTGTTGGCTTGGTAAAAGCATATGAATTTCAAAACAGTGAATTGAGACAATTTTTGAAGAAGCATGAGATAAATATAGATATTGAAGAATGTTGCCTCACATACAAAAAAAGAACTTATGATATATCTTACGGAAAGTGTCCACCAGATTATGACAGCGAATCACATGCTGCATGGTCCATAGGAAGAAAATTCTACTATGATTTTACGGTATGTGGTTTTTTATCAATAAGTGAAAATGATGTATATGGTGGCTGGGTTCATTGTAGACCAGAGATATTAAGCGATATTGATGCACTGCTTGGTACAAGGTTAGCAGATGAGTGGGAAGCATTTAAAGAAGCATATGCCATAGTTTTTAAGGTTCCTGTAAATGATACTATTTATAATGGTTGGGATTCTGATACAGAATCAGAGATGGTAAAGAGTTATTTGTATGATGCGTATATGTGTATCTGTATGGGACCGGATACAAAGGAAATTTTGTGTAAAAATGGTGTTGAAATTTTACCTGAACAGATTCTTGAGTGTTATAGGTTTCAAGAATGGGATAGGTGATTGTAAATTTAAAAAGAGGATTTAATGTAAAGGAAGGTGATTGTGAATGGATGAAGATGTTTTTATAAAATCTGATATAGGAGCACAGGCAGCATGGAAAGGATTTTCGTCACAGACGCTTTATATTGCATATAGACTTGTTACAGATATTCAAGGTTATGAATATTATCCAGAAGATATTGAAGATCTGGTAGTTAAGTATAATGGGGAAGTTATAGAAGCGGTTCAAATAAAGAATATTTCAGCTGCTCTTACCATTTCGCATTTGTCTTCAACAAAAACATCAAAAGGCGGAGAAGGTTTTTTCAAGCGAATGTGTAGTCTGCATTCTAAGTATCCAAATTTCAAAACTATAAAAGTTGTATATTTTGAAGATTTAGGAGTTGAATTACAGGATCTAAAAAAGGGTGTAGAAAAAAGCAAAGAAAGCATAAGAAAAAAACTTGTTGATAATCATGGTCTGTTGGATGCCGATGCAGAATGGTTATTAAATTCGTTAAAATTTGAAAAAGTAGAAGAAAAACAATTAACGGATGGAATTCACCAGCAGATAAAGCGATATATGCCTGTTATGGCGGCTCCTTATCTCGCACAGTCGTTACTGGTTCAATATATTTCTAAGCTTTCCAAGGAAAAAGGATATACTTGTTTAAATAAATGGAAAGAAGAAATGCATAAAATAGGTACAAGCATAGCAGGTATTGATGGTTATTTTAAAGAGTATGATAAGTCTTTAATTCGTTTAAGCGAGTTAACAATGGACAGGGATTTTAATGAATTAAAAAATGAGTTTTTGCAAGGTGTTTCAGCACATCCTATGCATATTAGGTCTAATCTTGATTTTTTAAGAACTAGTTGGATTGATGAGATAAAAAAATCGCTAGATAACTATGAAGCAACAATTGTTAAAGGTGTTTCTGGACAAGGAAAATCAACATTATGTTATAGATATTTGTTAGAGATGTATCCAGAAGAATTTGTATTTTGTATTCGTTCTGTTATATCTGAGGGACAAGCTCAAAATCTAGCGGCAGCTTTAATTGCTCTTTCCAAGTATTTAGATGATTTTATTGTTTATATTGATGTTAATCCAGGGGAAAATAAATGGGCATATTTACTTCAAGAATTACAAATCAGGGGAATTAAAATACCTATTTTGATTTCTATTCGCGATGAAGATTATAATATTACATCATTTAACGGAAAATCAGTTCAGTACAATGTAATTGAGTTAGAGTTAACAGAAGATGAAGCACATTGGATATATGATTTTTACACAAATAAACAACCACATGCAACATTTAGAACGTTTGAAGATGCGTGGAGTGTATATGGTGGAAAGGGTCCATTGATTGAATTTGTATATATGCTTACAAACAATCAGACATTAACTCAACGTATCGAACAGCAGATAGATGCAATGCTGTTGGAAAAAATTCCGGATTCATGGTTAGAGCTTTTGCATCTAGTATGTTTTACAAGTAGCTTGGGTTGTTCGGTAGACTTTAATGCTGTCAAGGGTGTTTTGGCGTGTGATAGTATGAATGCCGCAGTTAAAAGGTTTGCAGATGAGTATTTGCTTAGAATTACTACTGATGGAAATAGATTGGAGGCTTTACATCCAGTACGAGCAAACATAATCTATAATGTTTTACGGACAAAAATTGTTATAAACATAAAGGATGTGCTTATGAAAACTCTTAAATGTGTTGAATCAAAATATGTTGGCATTATCTTAATGGAATACTTTACAAATTACGAACATTCATGGGATGACATTCAAATGATTGCGAAAAATGATTATAAAGATTGGGTTGCATTTGGAAAAGTCATTAGAGCAATTTTATGGTTAGAAGTAAAACAATATGTTGAAAGCAATATCCATTGTTTTAGGAAACTTAATAAGGAAAAAGGAAAGGGGTGGTTATGTTTTATACCAGTGGATCCTACAGGAATAGACAGAACAAATGAAATAATCGCAGAAAAAATGCTAGAACATATGCAGGAAAACAAAGAAAGTATTAGTGCTACAATCCAAGAGGTAAGAGATACATTGACCTCGTTATCTCTTGAATACAAATTACTGGATTGCTTTTTTAGAGAAAGTAAACATCCAATAGTTATACCTAAGTCAGATGATGAAAAAACAATGTTCGGGTATTCGTTATTTTGGATGGGAAAACGTAATTATAATGTTGCATTACAGATGAACAAAGAAGATATATTGAACGTTATATGCTTGGGTGATATTCAGGCATGTGCTGATATTATACGTGGTTTGAATGAACAATCAACATTACAGGAAGTTTGTGATATTGCGATAGAACAATTTGAAGTACGCATAATAAGAGAGTATCATATTATTTCTTATTTGGTGACGGATGAGGAAGTGAGTTGTAAATTTGCACCTCCAATATTAAATGAGAAGGCTACACCAAAAGATGAAAAGAACGTAAATCAATATTGGAGAATAAAAATGCTGAATATCTTGCAGCAAATATATCCTAATAAAGAATATATTGATATCGAGTTGCTGGGAGTTAATCTTCTCACAGATGTTGGGATACAAGCTTTGGATTATAAATTACATATGCATAAAAGTAATAGGCACATTTGCTGGATTTCAGAAGTAAATGGATGGGTAAAAATTCGGATAGAATATGGATTAAGACCGGCTTCGTGGATGAAATATGTGAAAGAAATAGATTTGGTACGAAGTAGTGTAAACACCTTACTTATAGATACAATGAAATTAATTGATGATATATACAAGAAAGGACGTTATACGAAGGAACGATGGACTCATGTTGAATCACATATGTTGGTTTTTCGTGAGCATACTTTTTATGAAAATATGTTACCCAAAACAATAATGGATCCCTATTGTTTATGTTCGGAAGGAACTGCCCAGTATATAGGGGATGATAGCTATCCTGTACAACAATTGTTATCAGTAGAAAAATATAAGATATTTAGAAAAGTTTTTGGGGATGTGTATACATCACTTGATAATTTCTATAATCAGTTTGCAGATATGTTATTGGTAAGATTAAACAGGAAAAGTATAAAAGACATAAAAAATATGCGATTGTCGATGTATAATCTGTTTTGTGCAGCAAGAGGTATATCTAAGTTACAGCAAGAATACAATACACTTTTTTTACAATATAGTACCCTTGATAAGGATTTTTGTCAGCATGAGACGGAAAGTTTTTTGACAATGGTTAATGTTTGGCGAATTGTGTTGGATAGTGTTCCAAGGGGGCAAGCAATAGCATATAATGCAAAACAAACTTTTCGAAAGGGAGTATTGTATCCGGATGATATTAAAGAAAAAATAACAACTTTCATTGAGGGTTCAGTGTATGAAACAAAGGGGAAAATATATGTTTTATCCAAATGTGAAATGACAGGAGAAAATTCTCTGGAAGAAGCGTATACTCAATTTGTTCTTAAACTAAGAGAGATATATAAAGACGCTATTGAATTTTCAAGCAATAGGTGGCATATGGAGATGAAAGAAAAAAACATAGTGTATGTTCCGGTTTTATTCAATGCAGTTAATATTATAGGATTTGAAGTTCCTTTATATAAAATTTTGGATACTGACAAATCTTTAATTTCCAAACCTATGATTCCATGTGAACTTGAAGAAGAAATCAAGGATACAATATTTAAGAATTGTATGGCAAATGAAAATTGGTGCAATACTATTGCAAAAGTCAGTGCATTAAAAATATATTTACAACGATATAAGCAAGTGTTTTCAGTTGCTATATGTGAAAAATGTGTAGATGGCGTAGAGTCTTTTAGAGATTCATTTTATCGAGACCTTTTAATATTACTTCATGAAATTGTAGAAAGTGAGGATTTGGTGGAATATGTTGTAGGAAGGGTTTCGGGAGAATTACAAGAGGCGGCTAATGCACTAAATGATTTTTGGGAATATGTTAAAGAATTTAGTGAAAAAACTTTCAATGAAGGAGCGGTAGATGAAATTTTAAGTGTAATTGATTCGGTTGTAGGTATAATGATGATGATACATAAATATGTATTGGACTTGAATGAATAATGTAATCGAGTAGCTATAACAATAATTGGGATTATAGTTAAAAGAGGTTTGCCCCACAATTTAGGGCAAACCTCAACTTTTACAAATTCTATAATAGAGTGGAGTTCACGCATGAAGCTCCACCGGCCGTGTGCCTCGCAAGCAACACAGCACAACCATACATACCATAAATCATAAATAACACAAAAGCAACTATTTTTTTAATCGCACAATTTTTTCCCAGTTTTCAGGGAAGCCCATTTTGGAAAATAGCAGTTCCTGGCTGATGTGTGGGCAGTTCTTGAGAACGGAATGAATTAATCGTTTGAGCTCAGCTTTAAATTGTTTAAATTCCTGATTGTTAATAAGATAACGCAAAGCAATCACTACTGCAAATAGATCCTTCTTACCGATAGCATATTGTCCTTTTTTCTGTGGTAGTTGTAATTTGCTATGTAAAACAGTATCAGGGATAGCTTCATTTACTTGAAATGAATAAAGTCTCTCATTATGAGCACATACATTCCTACAGCTTGCAAGGATACGGATGAGCTGATGCAACTGAACCTCTGACATATTGGCAAAATTCAGACTAACCTTGGTGCGGATATCCGAAGTCGTATATTGATACATTTTTGAAATTTGTCCAAACGTAAGCGCATTGGTTGCTACCCATAAAGGGACATTTCCATACACTGTTGCATGATGAGTGATATAACTATAGTTGCTTGGCAAGGCGATAGTTTTACTTAAGGTAGTAATCAGGCGATTTATTTTGCTTTGATTTCTGCGAGTATAGTTATAATTACCTGCAGTTAAATATGCCGTCTGGTGTTCTCCATATTTTTCGCAAAAGTAGTAGGAAAGCATGGATTTCAACTGTCTTTCCACATGTAAGATATATTTTAGAAAGAGCGTTCTTAATTCTTCGTCAAAGTAATAGAAAGCGGTAATTTCTTCAAAAGTAACACCGTGTAGATAATTACCGGATGGTTTATGTTTAAATAAATCCTTATAACCGCCGATTAATGAAAAATAGCCTAACTTTTGTAAAGTGGTTTTGGCAAATTCAGGATCAGAAATAACAAGCTGTTTTTCTTTTTCCAGCTTTTCGATTTGCTCATCATATGTGAAAAATGTTTTATTAGCCATCTCTGAATCCTCCTTTATTTTGGCATAAAAAAAGTGGAGCCCACGCATGGAACTCCACCGGCTGCGGGCATCGCAAGTTTCCGCAGCGCAACCACTAAAGATAATATACCATCGAAAGCGAAGGCTGTCAAATGGATTTTTAGTGGTGATAGTAGTTTATGCGTTATAAATCAATATTATTCTTGCTTCGAAAGTGATTGTTTCACCCCAAGAAACTTATCCCTATACTCAATCGCCTTCTCTGGCTTCTTCCACCGTGCATACAGATTATTCAGGCACCGATAGGTCGTCTTCATATAGTCATTATCTATACCCATAGCATTTCCAATAATACTCTCAGCTCCGAGTAGATTCATCTCCGCCGGTTCCGGCTTACCTTCCATCATATCAATAATACCCCGACTTAGCTTACAGATACCATAATCCAGAGAGGTATCAGACAGATGTTTAAGCACCAAGGTTTCATATTGTTCCAATACAATCTTGGCATTGTCCACATCCTTTGCCAGCAACAGCATATTGATAAGGAGACTTGACAATCGAGGGGAATCCAATAAGTATTATACGAGGAACCACCACGAACCCATTGTTTCGGAAGAAATATGGGACAAGGCACAGGAGATTCGGGAAAGCCGGTATCATACCAACGAGAATGTATCCGATGCGGCAAGAACCAAATTTGCAAGAAAGTATGCATTCAGTAGTATGTGCCAGTGTGGTTTTTGCGGTACGAATCTTACGAGGCGTTCCCATCATCAGGATAGCCAGCATAAAAAGCCGGTATGGAAATGCAGGACAGCAGCTAATAAGGGAATTGAAAACTGTCCCCACAGCAAGGCAATTGATGAGGTTATCATCGAGAATGCTTTTTTAGAGATGTTTCAGTTATTGGCTGAGAATTTTGATGATGTACTGGAGTCTGTGCTTTCTTCCTTGGAGGATACGATTTCAAAGGATGACAGCACAGAAAAGCTGAAGCGTGTGGAGAAGGAGATTTCTGCTCTTGAAAAGAAGAGAAAGAAATTGACCGACATGTATCTGGATGATAAAATTTCTAAAGAAGCTTATGATGATAAATACAGTGAACTGAATCACAAGTTAGAAAAGTGTGAGGAAGAAAGGCTGTTGTTTTCTGAGAATGCACTGTCTCAGAAGAATATCGCAAACCGTATGAAGACCATCAGAGAAAAACTCAAAAATGCTGAGATATGTGATGAATTTGACAGACTGGTATTTGAGAGTATTGTGGAGAAGGTGATTGTCGGTGAGAATGCAGAGGATGGTACGATTGATCCATACAAGCTTACTTTTGTATTAAAGGGTATGGATGATTGCAGTGTGCCGGATGCAAGAGGCAGGTACAAAAAGCTTCATAAGCAGGCAGTATAAAACAACAAGGAGGAGCTTAAAATGAGCGATAATCACGACTTGTTGAATGATAATGAGATGTGTTTTTTTGGGGAACACGAGGCAGAGGATATGTGTTTCGATTATGGTGACTACACATATAGAGACAGTTGTTCTTTTGTCCCAATTGAAACAGAAGCCGGATGATTATATTAATGTCACGATTGAACTTGAT
>CDYQ01034225.1_pt1 | contig 11090 bp, 3 predicted proteins | sample 557451 | NCBI WGS metagenome assembly CDYQ01 (sample SAMEA3182059, study PRJEB8094) | gut metagenome | biome: human; feature: gut; material: Stool; isolation source: human stools | place: Canada | collected 2012-11-26
GTTATAATAATATAATATAATTTGAGATTTCAAATTAAAGGGAGAGAGGAACGTGTATAAAAATCTGATGGCAGAATTGGCAAAACGGGAAATGAGCCTTGAAGAACTGTCAAAAGAAATGGGGATCAAGCAGGAAATGCTGCTGCTGAAAATGGAAAGCTGTCATGGAATTAATTTTAGGGAAGCTATGAAAATTAAAACGATTCTAAAAACGGATATGCCGTTGGAGCAGCTTTTTTTTTGGGAGCCGATTTGAAATTTAGAATTATATGATTGGGATATTTTGTATGTTTGCTGTTACAGTGTGTAACGACATACACATGACGGGAAATAAGGAAACTCTTTTATTAAAGCGGACTTGAACAGAAATATGGAGAATAAGGTAGCTTTTTAGGAATGCCTCGGAAATAATCGATCGCTCCGAAAATTATCTCCATTCTTAAGAAATATCGATATGAATCATATTCATAAAGGCATTTGGAATTGAATAAAAGACAGCTGTACTGTTATTTTAAAAATTGAGAGCACGGCTGTTTATTATATAAATGAAATGGCACTGAACCGGTAGATAAATATTCATCAGTGAAAAATCTTGTATTTTTATAAAGGCTGGTAAATATGATGAGAAGTATAGAAGGAGGTGTAGGAGGTCTGCCGGATCATATAAATGAATTTTTGATATAGTATTATATTTTTTGGGTATGTAGAGAGGAAGGGTTATATGAACAAAATTTACAAAGTCATTTGGAGCAAAGTGAAGAACAGTTATGTGGTAGTTCCAGAAATTGCCGTCAGCAGCAGCAAAAATAAGGGGAATAAAGCATATAAATCTGCGCTGGCTGCGGTTTTAACGGCGATGCTGGGCTTTGGCGGTTTTGTCGGCAGTGAGGCGGCTACAGTCAATGATGGGGATACATTGAACGGCAGTACCCATATCACCGTAACTAAGGATCCGGCAACCAAGACGATTACCATATCAACGACCGGGCTGGCTACAACTGGTGACCTGACTACATTAAGTACGCAGGTGAATACCAACACCGGTAATATCAACAATAATGCTACCCAGATCAGTACGAATGCTACCAATATCAGTACGAACGCCAGCAATATCAGCAATAATACATCAAAGCTTAATACACTGGCAGCACTGACAAATAGCCTGGGACTTGATGCTACAAAACCGGGGATTAAGTATTTCCGTGCCAATTCCACGGGGGCAGATGCTTCAGCTGTTGGCTCGGATGCTGTCGCGGTAGGGACGCAGGCCAGAGCCACCAAAGATAATGCGATGGCAATGGGGGTAGAGGCCAAAGCAGAAGCCGAAGATTCCGTGTCGGTAGGGCATGCTTCCAGAAACGTTTCTAATGCAGTAAATGGCGTGGCCATCGGCCATGGGGCAATTAACGGTGCTGTCAGCGGTATGACACCGGATGGAGACAGCACGGTCGTACTTGTCGGCGGCGGCAAGAATAGTGTGTCTGTCGGGAATAAAGCCAATGCCCGTGGTAATTCTTCTATTGCGTTGGGAGATGGAGCGGTTGTTCAAAATGATGGCGGCAATCGTATAATTAATAACAACAGTATGGCGATTGGAACAGCGGCAAAGACGGTGTCTTCTAACAATGCGACAGCTATCGGGCACGGTGCTTTTGTTGCCAAAAACAGTCACAGTGCGATTGCTGTCGGCGAAAGTGCCCAGGCCGGTAAGGAAGCCGCAACGGCTATCGGCAAAGAAGCGGCTGCTAAAGGCAAGAACAGTCTGGCAGCCGGTACTTCTGCTGTGGCCGAAGGAGAAAATGCCGTATCTGTTGGTCAGGGAACGGAAGCAAAAGGAAAAAATGCGGTTGCTATTGGGAATGCCAGTAAGACAGCCGGTTCCAGTTCTGTTGCTGTCGGTGATGAGGCCGGCGCGGCAGCCGGCAGATCTGTGTCTGTCGGTATTGGTGCCGGAAAGGGCATGATTGGTGATATATTGGGAACGAAGGGCTCGCATGTGTCTATTGGTGACGAAGCCGGACAAAATGTGGATGGGCAGCATGATATTGCCATCGGCACCAAGGCGGGCGGAAATGTATCCAGCAATTATAATATTGCCATTGGTGTAGAGGCAGGGACGAATATAGGTACTGCCGGTAATCCTTCTATTGGGAAAAATGTATCCATTGGATATAATGCTAATAAGAATACTACCCTGGTGTCCCGTCTCCAGGCGACAGCAGTCGGCAGTGATACGAAAGCTGCCGATGACGCGTTGGCGCTTGGTTTTCATGCGCAGGCGGCAGGAAATGGATCTATAGCTGCCGGTTTTAATGCATTGGCGGAAGATGCAGCCAGCATGGCGCTGGGACAAGGTGCAAAGGCTTCAGGGGGAAATATCGCTATCGGCAATGGTTCGGAAGCCAGCGCGGCCATGATTAGCGGTACTGGTTATCTGACAGGTACTGCCGCTCCTTCCACAGGTGTTTCAGTTGGTACGGCGGCAGCATTGCGTCGTATTACGAATGTAGCGGATGGCGCGCAGGATCAGGATGCCGTTACAGTGGCACAGCTGAAGAAATCCATCGATGAAACGGTCCGGCAGGTGAATGCCAGTATTACCAGTACGACGACTACAGGAGTCCACTATGATACTGTAACTACCGGGCAGGGAGAAAGTATTACTTTAAAGAATACCAATAACAAAGGAACCGTAATTCACAATGTGGCTAAAGGTACATCGGGAACAGATGCGGTTAATGTTAATCAGTTGAACGAAACCGTGGATCAGGCAAAGACTCATTATTACTCTGTGAAGTCCACAAGTGCGAATAATTACAATAATGACGGGGCTGCCGGCGAAGATTCTATGGCAGCAGGCGTCGGCGCCAAAGCGTTGGAAAAACGCAGCGCGGCCATTGGGAATAATGTGGAGGCACAGGGAGAAGGCAGCATCGCCCTGGGAACCGGCTATGAGGAAATAAATGGTGGTACACCTACCATTACGCAGACTGTGGCGGCTTCCGGTTATAAATACAATATGGCCATTGGTGCAGGAGCACAGTCGGAAGGGAATCATTCTATTGCCATGGGTACCCGTGCCGTCACCACCATAAAGAATGGCGGGACCAGTGTGGATAAGGCAGTGGCTATCGGTTATGCCGCCGGAGCCTCTGATGATAAAGCAGTAGCAATAGGCAGTGAAGCTAAGAGTAACAGCCGGAGCGCGGTAGCTTTGGGTGATCGGGCACATGCATTGGCGAATGATGCTTTGGCTATAGGTACAACGGCAAGTGCTACAGGAGAATCTTCCGGTGCAATCGGTACGGCCAACACTGTCAATGGAGCAGGAACATATGTCATCGGCGCACGGAACAGTGCTCCCACAACTCCGGTAGCAAGCAATGGTTCAAATATCACGGCGGTCAATTCCGGTGTGTTTGGAAATGAAAATACACTGGACGGCGAGAATAACAGAGTAACCGGCAACAGCAACATTGTCAAAAAAGAAACGGCAACAGAACTGACGGATATTATGCTGACGGGGAATAATAATACAGTCAGCGGCGATGCGGATACGACGACACAGGATGATGCCGGCAAGATGTCCGGTATCACGATTACCGGTTCCAAGAATACGGTAAAGGCAAAAAATAATACAAAGAATCTTACAGATGTCCAGATCGTCGGGAATAATAATACAGTAGATGCATCAAGTAATGCGCAGGGATTGTCCAATACCCAGATACTGGGCAGCAACGTGAATGCTACCATGGGGAATTCCGTATATCTGGGGAGCGGCTCCGCTTATGTGGCAGACAGCGTGTCCACAAAAGGTATGGCGGTTTATAACAGTGATGGTACCTATGCTTATGCAGGGGGCACACCGGCAGGTGTCGTCACGGTGGGAGCCCAAGGCAAAGAACGCCGTATTCAGAACGTGGCGGCCGGATTGGTTGCTCCGCAGAGTACGGATGCAGTCAATGGAAGCCAGCTCTATACCATGACCCGTCCGCTCCGTTTTGGCGGAGACAATTCCACTATCGGTGCGACAAGTGCGGCAGACGTTAATGTGGTTAAACGGGGATCTGACCAGGCGATGTCCATCTTGGGCGGTGCTGACGGCAGCAAACTGAGTGATAACAATATCGGCGTGGTAGCCGATGCGGCGAATAACAAGTTCAACGTCAAACTTGCCAAAGAGCTGAAAGATCTGACCAGTGTGACGACAAAAGATGCGGCAGGAAATACGACAGTAACCAACGGAGCCGGTATGACTGTGACCGACAGTGCCGGAAATAAGACGGAAGTCACCGCCGGAGGTGTCACCATTACGCCGAAGACACCGGGACCCGGCAAAACGAATGTTTCTTTAACCGCGGACGGACTGAATAATGGCGGCAACCAGATCCATAATGTAGAAAAAGGCACAGCCGATACAGATGCGGTCAATGTCAGCCAACTGAAGGCTCAGTCTTCTGATCTTATTCAAAAGGGCTTCGGTATCCAGGCGGAAGATGGACAAAAAGTGCATAAAGACCTCGGTAGTGATGTGGAAGTTGTAGGTGATGGAAAAAATATTACCACCAAAGTCGAGGGCGGCAAGGTCAAAGTGGCATTGAAAGACGATATTAATGTCAACAGTGTGACGACAAAAGACGCGGCAGGAAATACGACAGTAACCAACGGAGCTGGTACGACCATTACCGACAGCACCGGGAATAAGACGGAGGTCACCGCCGGTGGCATTACCATTACGCCGAAGACACCGGGACCCGGTAAGACAAATGTTTCTTTAACCGCGGACGGACTGAATAATGGCGGCAACCAGATCCATAATGTGGCAAAAGGTACGGCCGGTACAGATGCGGTCAATGTAGATCAGCTGAAAGACGAGATCGCAGCCAATGCGACCAAGCTGGTAGACGGAAAGAATACCACCGTTGAAGGCGACGGAACAGCAGCCAATCCGTATAAAGTCAATGTAAAAGATAACATCAATCTTGGTGAAAAAGGCGCGAACGGCAAAGACGGATCCATTGGAGTCAACGGTAAAGATGGCTCTGCTGTGGTCATCAACGGCAAAGATGGCTCCATCGGTTTGAATGGCAAGGACGGCGCTAACGGACTTACCATTAAAGGTGGTGATGGTAAACCCGGCGTTGACGGAACGAATATCACACGTCTGATCATCGAAGAAAAGAATGGTGATAAGCATGACGTCGCTACCCTGGATGATGGGCTCAAGTTTGCAGGAAATACCGGTACCGTAGCTAAAAAACTTAATGAAACCATGACCATCAAGGGCACCGGTACGAAGGCGGATACGGAATATGATTCTTCCAACATCAAGACCATGGTGAATAGCAACGGTGAAATGATTGTTGGCTTGGACAAGAACCTGAAAAGCGAAACTATTGTTGCTACAGGTAAAGACGGTAAAGATGGTAAAATCGGTATTAATGGTAAAGACGGCGTAACGACAAATATTTCCGTTACCCGTGATGGCAAGCCCGGAGTAGACGGCGCGCCGGGTACGACCACGACCCGTATCGTATACGAGAAACCGGACGGAAGCAAAGAAGAAGTGGCTACCTTAAATGATGGCATGAAGTATGGCGGTGATACAGGAGCGGTCATCAAGAAGAAACTGAACGAACAGGTGAACGTAGTCGGAGGCATTACAGACACAAACAAACTGACCACAGAAGACAACCTTGGCGTCGTATCCGACGGCAATAACAACCTGAAAGTCCGCATGGCCAAAGACCTGAAAGGTTTGGAAACTGTGATGACAAAGACAGTTACTGCCGAGACAGGAAATATCACTACGGTAAATTCCGATACAGTGAATGCCAAGACTGTCAATGCCACGACCGTCAAGACGGGAGATACCACGATTAATGATAACGGACTGACTATCAATAACGGGCCTTCCATCACCAAAAACGGTGTAGATGCGGGAGATAAGAAGATCACCAATGTGGCGCCCGGCGATATTAGCCCGACCAGCAAAGACGCGGTGAACGGTTCCCAGCTGTTCCAGACAAACCAGAGCATCAGCAAGCTGGGGGACCGTGTGAACAAAGTTGGCGCTGGGGCAGCCGCCTTGGCATCCCTCCATCCGCTGGACTTCGATCCCGATGATAAATGGGATGTGGCAGCCGGTTATGGACATTACAGAAATGCCAATGCGGGGGCTATCGGCGTATTCTACCGTCCGAATGAGGATACCATGTTTAGTGTGGGAGGTTCCTTTGGCGGCGGAGAGAATATGGTGAATGCCGGCGTCAGCTTGAAACTGGGACAGGGCAACAATGTATCCACATCAAAAGTGGCAATGGCGAAAGAAATCAAAGATCTCCGTAAGGAAGTGGAACAGCTGCGCGGCGCGCTTGGCCAGGTCGTTCAGGGACAGGCGTTGGATCCGATGAAGATCAAGCTCTTCCCTGATGTACCGGAGAACCACTGGGCTTACGAATATATCGCCACCCTTGCGGGGAATGGTATCCTTGAAGGGTATCCTGACGGAAACTTTGGCGGCGACCGTATGATGACACGTTATGAATTCGGTGCTATTGTATACCGCGCGATGCAGAGAGGATTCGAAGTACCTGCTAGAATGCTCAAGGAATTTGAACCTGAATTGGAACGGTTCCGCGTGGACACGATTGCGCAGAACAAAGCAGGACAACCGACAATCGAACGTGTACGTGTTATTCACAATAGATAATCCTGTAAAATAATTTCCGTGTAGTATGAAATCATGCCTCCATGAATATGCGATAGAATTCAGGAGGCATGATTTTTCTATTTTCTATAAAGAAAGCAGATGAACGATTTTGAAAATAAATGAAACGTCTTGCCCTTGCGGGTTTAGGAAGGCGCCGATTTCAAAGACGCTAAGCGGCGCATGAAGTTGTGATCATCATCGATGCTGTAGATCTGGGGATACTCACTTGCGGGAGTGGGATGAAGAATACGGAATGAAATGTTTTCCTGTGTAACTGCCCGATTTGCTGTTGCGGTTTAGTGTCTGATTTCATTTTACAACTAACCTTGTTTCTTAATTATTCATGATAGTTTTTAAAAAAGTGGAAATAAGATAAATTCTCTGATATAATATTTAATTATTAGAAAAGCAGTTTTGTGTAACCTGCGGAATTTGTCTGTTAAAATCTGAAACCGGTTGTGTGACAGGGAGAGGTGAGACGGAGCGCGAAGGGTAAAACATGATAGCTCTTTTATATTTTTTATTTTCTTTAAATTGGGAGGAAAGTATGAACAAAATTTACAAGGTCGTATGGAGTAAGGCAAAACATGCCTATGTCGTCACTTCTGAAGTGGCAAAGAGCCACACGAAAAGCGCTTCGGGAAAAGCAGTGAAAGCCGCTCTGGCAGCAGCTGTGGGGATGGGAGTCCTCATGGGTGGATACACGGCGAATGCGGCGGATACAACGACAGGTTCCGGCAGCGGCGTGGCGTATGGTACGGGCAGTAACGCGCCGAAAGCAGAAAATGTGGCCATTGGCAAAGATGCAACTATTTCCTATTCGGGTGGTGTCGGGATGCCATCCACAGGGGATATTGTAATTGGCAATAAAGCTAAGACGAATAATTATATTGATCAAGGCGGCGGTATCGCCATCGGTTCTAATTCCTTTGTAGAGAATATGGCAGGTGGATTAGAGCGCTCGTTTGATTTTAATCAGGCGGGATATAATAGCATTTTTGGGATTCCATATGGACTGCCTAAGCATCCTGATAAAATGGTGACTGGTGTAGCTATTGGTCAAAATACCTATGCACGTTCCGGCAGCGTTATGCTTGGTACCCATAACTATAAAGGGGCGTTGGGGGATGTAACTGTTGATAGTTCTGGTGTGAGGTCCCATAACCTGTTGCCATTTGCAACGGCATTAGGGGCGAACAGCTATTCTCACGGTCTGTTTTCTTCTGTTACCGGAGCATATTCTATTATTTCCTCAAATTATGATGGGAATAATTCATCCGTTGCAAGTAAAAACTTTGGTGCTACCATTACAGGTTCCTTAAACAGCATTGAATCGGCGACTTCATCCTCTAATTATTCCGGAGTGGCAAACAGCATTGTCGGTACGGCGAACAGAACAGCTAATTCCAACGGTTCCCTGATTTTTGGCGCCGGCAATGAAATTACCAATTCCATCGACAGTTTATCTGGTACACCTACGGATGGCGGCGCTTCAGCAAAAGATCTGGCAGATACACTGCGTGCTGCTGTGAAAAGTTCCAAGAGCGGCGGTGCCACTTTAGCTATTGGCGGTGGCAACAAAGCGGATTATACCCAGAGAACATCCATCATTGGCGTTAACAATACCGTGACCGGTACCAGCGGCAGTCTGAGTACTTTCAACTCGATCACCGGTTATAATAATATAGCGACTAATATCAATCATGTCTCCGTCATCGGTTCTAAAAATAATGTGACCAATACCAATGGCGCTGTTGTCTTTGGGGATAAGAGAACACTGACAGGTGCCGACGGCAGCGTTGTCATCGGTTCGTCTCAAAACGGTACCAGTACCAGTGTCAAGAATGCCGTAGCCATCGGCAGTGAAGCCAACGTGACCAAAGAAGGCGGTGTGGCGCTTGGCGCAGGTTCTGTGGCGTCCGTGGATAAAGGCGCTGCGGGCTATGATCCCGGAACAGGTACGAATTCCACGGATACATCTTCGGTATGGAAATCTACGCAAGCAGCTGTTTCCGTAGGCGATACGTCCAAAGGTATCACCCGCCAGATTACAGGAGTTGCAGCCGGCACAAATGATACTGATGCTGTCAATGTAGCGCAGCTGAAGAAAGTAAAAACATCCATCGTAGCGGCTGCTTCCACAGAAGTAAGGGCCGGGACGAATATTACGTCGGTGAATAAGACGGCAGATCCTGGGGATGGACATGCTATATACACGATCAATGCCAAGGATACGGTAGTAACCGGCGGCACGGCGACCTATGCCTCGAACGGTGCAGGTACTGCTACGCTGACAAACAGTGATGGAACGACAGCAACCGTCACCGGATTGCAGGACAGCTATACATCATCTGCTTCACTCAGCGGGGATACGTTGAACTTCACCCGTAATGACGGCAGCACCTATTCCGTTTCCGGCATCGCGTCTTCACAGGATATCAAAAATGTAACCAATAAAGTAGGTGAACTGGGAACCCGTGTGAACCGTGTAGGAGCGGGCGCTGCAGCATTGGCAGCCCTTCATCCCCTTGATTTCGACCCGGATGATAAGTGGGATTTCGCAGCCGGCTACGGCAACTACAAAGACGCTCATGCCGTATCGGTAGGCGCATTCTACCGCCCTAATGAAGATACCATGTTTAGTGTAGGCGGTTCCTTCGGTGCCGGTGAAAACTTGGTGAATGCCGGAGTCAGCGTGAAGCTGGGACAGGGCAACCATGTATCCACATCCAAAGTAGCCATGGCAAAAGAAATCGTCGATCTCCGTGATGAGAACAAGGACTTGAAGAAGCGCCTGGATACCATGGAGCAGAAGATGAATTCCATTCTTGGCATCCTGGATATGGGTAAGAAGAAGGATTTCCCCGATGTGCCGGAAAACCACTGGGCTTATGAATATGTGGCTACATTGGCAGGAAACGGTATTATCGAAGGTTATCCGGACGGTGAGTTCAAGGGTGACCGTTCCATGACCCGCTATGAATTTGCGGCGATGTTCTATCGTGCATTGAAGAATGGCGCGCCGGTGGACGACAATATGGACAGAGCCATGAATGAGTTCGAACCGGAACTCCGCCAGATCCGTCTGGATCGTATCCGTGTCGACCGCATTTCCGGCAAGGACAATGACAGAAACAAGGTAGAACGTGTCCGCGTCAACAGCGAAGACGATAAGGCGAAAAATGATTACCGCGATGTGTACGGTTCTCATATTTCCCCGAAAGCGTAAAGGAAAGCAAGGGTAAGGAAATAACTTAAGAAGCATAAAATACGGTACTCGTCAGATGTGATGGGTACCGTATTTTTGTATGAGTGAGGATAAGCTGACGGTCAGGCGTCATCCGGAGAATCTGTTACCGTGGTGAGGAAAGTGGTAAGAAGATAAAAGCTATCAGCTGTGAGCTGTCAGCTACAAGTTGTTAGCCATTAGCTGTTAGCTATTAGCTGTGAGTTAAAAGCCGAAGCATATGATTTCCATTAGGTGTCATACGAAATATCAGCAAAGGATTTGCTGTTGTAGTGAGGGAAACGTTAAACGTCATCCGAAGCGAACGTGAAGGATCTATTACCGTGGTGAGGAAAGTGGTAAGATGTCATCAGAGTCATAGATTCTTCACTCGGTGTCATGTTGCTGTTTCCCGTTTTTCTCGAACAGCATTCTTGCATCCATTCAGAATGACGATTGGAGGAAGAGGATAAAAGCTATCAGCTGTGAGCTGTCAGCTACAAGCTGTTAGTCATTAGCTGTGAGTTAAAAGCCGAAGCATATGATTTCCATTAGGTGTCATACGAAATATCAGCAAAGGATTTGCTGTTGTAGTGAGGAAAACGTTAAACGTCATCCGAAGCGAATGTGAAGGCTCTGTACCTGTGGTGAGGAAAGCGGTAAGATGTCATCAGAATCATAGATTCTTCACTCTGTGTCACTGTCCTGTTTCCCGTTTTTCTTGAACAGCATTCTTGCCACCGTTCAGAATGACGACTGACGATAAGCGTCACCCCGAAGCGATGTCGAAGACCATAAGACGTCATCCTGAAGCGATAGCGAAGGATCTGTTACCGTGGTGAGGAAAGTGGTAAGATGTCATCAGAGTCATAGATTCTTCACTCGGTGTCACTGTCCTGTTTCCCGTTTTTCTTGAACAGCATTCTTGCCACCGTTCAGAATGACGATTGAAGGAAGAAGATAAAAGCTATCAGCTGTGAGCTGTCAGCTATAAGCTGTTAGCCATTAGCCATTAGCTGTGAGTTAAAAGCCGAAGCATATGATTTCCATTAGGTGTCATACGAAATATCAGCAAAGGATTTGCTGTTGTAGTGAGGAAAACGTTAAACGTCATCCGAAGCGAATGTGAAGGCTCTGTACCTGTGGTGAGGA
>CDYQ01003032.1_pt1 | contig 10834 bp, 7 predicted proteins | sample 557451 | NCBI WGS metagenome assembly CDYQ01 (sample SAMEA3182059, study PRJEB8094) | gut metagenome | biome: human; feature: gut; material: Stool; isolation source: human stools | place: Canada | collected 2012-11-26
CCGATGAAGGGGTAGCTCAGCGCCGAGAGCAGGAAGTAAGTCTCAGCGTAGCGCATCACGTCGGCGTCAATGGAGCCGAAGATGCCCCGCAGGATGGCGTGGCGGCCCACCACCACCACCGCCGCCACCAGTAGGCTGAAGCTGGACAGCACAAACAGGATCTGGGCGGCGGCAGCCTTGGCGTTTTTGGGCTCCCGGTGACCGATGTACTGACTGGTGACCACGGCACCGCCGGTGGCAAGGGCGCTCATCACCTGGATCATCAGGGTGTTGAAGCTGTCTACCAGGCTCACGCCGGACACGGCGGCCTCGCCCACCGAGGACACCATCAGGGTGTCGGCCAGGCCGATGGTCACGCTCAGGGCCTGCTCGGCGATGAGCGGCAGCAGCAGTGCCACCAGCGCCTGCCGGGTGAAGAGCGGGTTGATTGGTTTTTGGGTGGTTGACATGGAAAACCTCCGCAGGATGAAAGGAACTTGATTCAGACACCTTTATCATACAGCGGATGGCGCAGAATTACAAGACGTTGTATACAAGAAATGGCAAAAAAGAAGGAAGCTGGGTGCGTTTGCTCTACTTTACCCCCGCAGATAATTGTGCTAAAATAAATCCACAGCCTGTGTGTTCGTGCAGGGAGCACACGGCCGTACAACATGATAAGAAGCAGACCCGAAAAAAGGGGGAGAATTATGCCCAAAACAGCCCATAAAGTCGTGGTCATCGGGCACCGCAACCCGGACACCGACTCCATCTGCTCGGCCATTGCCTATGCAGAGCTGAAAAACAAGACCAGCGATCTTGTCTGCGAGGCCCGCCGCGCCGGCAAGATGAACCAGGAGACCGAATTCGTGCTCAAAAAGTTCGGGGTCAAGCCGCCGCGCATGTGCACCGACGTGAACCCCAAGATCCGCGATGTGGACTACCGCGAGATGCCCGGCATCCCCGGCACCACCAGCCTGCGCAAAGCATGGGAGATCATGCGCGACAAGCAGATCGACACCCTGCCGGTCACCAGCCCGGACAACGAGCTGGAGGGCGTGATCACGGTCAAGGACATCGCCACCGCCAATATGGACGTGTTCGACACCGGCATCCTGGCCAAGAGCCAGACCACCTACCGCAATATTCTGGAAACGTTGGGCGGCACCATGGTGGTGGGCCGCGAGGACGACGTGTGCACCACCGGCCACATCCGCATCGGCACCGCCACGCCCGAAATGCTGGAAAATACCGTGGAAAAAGGCGACATCGTCATCCTGACCAACCGCTACGAAAGCCAGCTGTGCGCCATTGAAAAAGAAGCGTCGCTGCTCATCATCTGCAACGGCTCCAAGGTGGGCCGCACCATCCAGCGCATTGCCGAGGAAATGGGTGTGGCCATCATGTCGGCCCCGGTGGACACCTACGCCGCCGGTAAGCTGATCAGCCAGTGCGCTCCCATCTCCTACTATATGACCCGCAGCGACATCATGAAGTTCACCCTCGTCACCCCGGTGGCAGACGTCACCCGCGTGATGGCCAAGGTACGCCACCGCTATTTCCCCATCCTGGACGAGGACGGCAAATACTGCGGCATGGTCAGCCGCCGCAACATCATCAATCTGCAAAAACGCCGCATCATCCTGGTGGACCACAACGAGGCCACGCAGGCCGTGGAGGGCTTTGACCAGGCTGAGATCCTGGAGATCATCGACCACCACCGCATCGGCAGCCTGGAGACCAGCGGCCCGGTGTACTTCCGCAACCAGCCGGTGGGCTGCACGGCCACCATCATCACCCAGATGTACGACGAGAACGACGTGGAGATCCCGTCCCAGACCGCAGGCCTGCTGCTGGCCGCCATCCTGTCCGACACGCTGGCTTTCCGCAGCCCCACCTGCACCGCAGTGGATGTGAACGCGGCCAATCGTCTGGCCGGCATTGCCGGGGTGGACATCGACGAGTTTGCCAATGAGATGTTCGAGGCCGGTGAAAAGCTGGACGGCAAGACCGCCGAAGAGGTGTTCCTGCAGGACTTCAAGGTGTTCATGTGCGGCGATATCCGCTTTGGTGTGGCGCAGGGCAGCTACATGACCCGCAAGAACCTGCTGGCCGCCGAAAATCTGCTGCGCCCCTATCTGGAAGAGGCCCGCAACAAGCAGAATGTGGAGGACATCTACATGCTGCTCACCGACGTGCCCAAGGAGGAGAGCGTGGTCATCAGCGACGGACGCTATGCCGCCGAGGTGCTGGCCGACGGGTTCGACACCCACCCGGCAGAGGACGGCAGCTGGACGCTGCCCGGCGTGGTGAGCCGCAAAAAGCAGTTCATCCCCGCATTGATGACGGCCTATCAGGAATTGTAAGAATGATGCACCGCGCGGTGCGCAGCACATCATATTGCACGCAGTGCGATCCATCATTCCCCAAGAGGTTGCGATGTTTGATTTTCTGAAACAGAAGGACCGCACCCCGCCGGTTTTGCCGGAAGGCACGGTGCGGCGGCACTTTTCCATCTCCGGGCAGGTGCAGGGGGTGGGCTTCCGCTACCGGGCGCGCTACGCGGCCCAGGCGCTGGAGCTGACCGGCTGGGTGGAAAACGAGGACGACGGCAGCGTGACGCTGGAGGTGCAGGGCGACCCGGACAAGTTCCCGGAATTGTTCGCCATGATCCAGCGCAGCGACTATGTGCGCATCACCGACATCCGGCAGAAGGACCTGCCGCCCGACCCCTGGGAACGGGGCTTCTCGGTGCGCGGCTACTGAATCACAGATGCATGCAAAAACGGCGGACGCAAGTGCGTCCGCCGTTTTGCTCTTTCTATCTTCAGCCTGCAATTTTGAGGGGAGAGTTGGCAGTCCAGAGGGTGCCGTCCAGCAGCCGGGTCAGCGCCAGCGTTCCGTTGGCCGAAACACGGGCCGGGTCCAGCGCGTAGAAGTCGCTTTCCTTCAGGTTATCGGGGTCTGCCGTGGGGCTTATGCCCACCACACAGACCCAGTGCCCATAGGTGTCGCTGGTGGCAATGTGCGGGTAGTTCACCTGGGTCCAGCCGGAGCCGGACAGGTGATACTCGTAAGTAGAGGTGCGGTTGGTGTGTTTGTTCACACCGCTCACCGTGGTATTTTTCAGGTGCACGATCACCGGCCGTCCGGCCGAGAGCTCGTTGTAAATGGTATGCAGGCAGGCGGACAGGTCCCCGGAATACCCGGTGTAGCCGCCGGCGGACCACACGGCACCGTTGGACCACATGCCGCTGCCGGAGCACACCCGCCCGTCCAGAATGGTGCGGGCGTAGCGCAGTGCATACCAGCTGCATTTGCCGGAGGTCTGGTTGCCGATGGAAAGGATCTGGCTGTGGTCAAAAGTCAGCAGCCGGATGCCGTGTTTTTCCTGTAAGGCGGCGTGGGCGCGGGGCGCGGCAAGAGCAAGCAGCAGCACCAGCGCAAGTGCTGCTGCCGCCAGCTGCCGGGCTGCCCGGGCGGGACAGTGCTGCATGGGGAGATCATCCTTTGCCTGTTATTTTTACGACCTCATTTTAGCATGAAAAAATGGTAGAACTGTGTAATTTTTAAAAGTTCCGGCACGAAATCTGAAAAAACTGCGCATCCTCCTTCCATGGGCGCAGAACAGGGTGCTCCGGGCATGGTACACCCGGCTCCGGAGGAGGGTAAACCGATGACGGAGCGCTGCGCCGCGGCGGCTGCCGAGATGGCCGCAAAATAAACCCGGATCTTCCTGCCCCGGAGAGCACCCGCTCCTGGGGCTTTTTTGCGCCTTTTTGTGACAAACTCTGCCGCTTGTGATACAATAAAACCGTATTCTGATGCGAACAGAAAGGAACGTTCCATGCAGCTGTTTGAACTGGTCAGCCCACGGCTGTTCCGCCCATTGGCGGGGCCGAACCGGGCGTTTTATGCGGAGCTGCTGCTCCTGCTGTGGGAAGAGTGCCGCCATACGGCCGACTACAGCATTTCCCGTGCGGAGGCCGTCTCCCGCGCGGAGGATTATTTTGCGGCACTGGCAAAGCCCCTGACGCTGGACGCAGACGGTGCCGGCGATGAGGAGGAACAGCCCACCCGCGACCCCCATACGCTGGCGCTGGGCTTTCTGCTGCGGCTGCGCCGCACCGGCTGGCTGGAAGAGCAGCCCGGCAGTTACGAGAGCGAGCCGACCCTGGCCTTTGTGCCGGAGGTGGCCCCGCTGCTGGACGCGCTGGAAGAGATCCTGAATCCCCGTGTGGTCACCTACACCGGCAAGCTGTACAAGGCCTGGCAGCTGCTGCAGGGCGTGGGGGAAGAGAAGAACCCCTACGAGAATGTGCTGCGGGAGGTGGCTTCCGATCTGGAAGCGCTGAACAAATCCCTGCGGGCGCTCAATGCGTCCATCGGCCACTACATCGACCGGCTCACCCGCAACCGCACCCCGCAGGAGGTGCTGGAGCTGTTTGACCAGTACGAAGAAAAGGTGGTGGCGGCGGCTTACCATCGCTTCAAGACCAGCGACAACCTGTTCAATTACCGCGCCTATCTGGAGGAAGGGCTGGATGCCTGCGAGGAGCAGTATCTGCCCCAATTGGCGCTGGATTACGCCCGTGTGGAGCGCTGCGCCCCCGGCGAGGCCGCGCCCCGTGTGCGGGCCCTCATCCAGCAGCAGCGGGACGCGCTGGAAGAGATGAGCAACCTCATCCGGGAGATCGACGCCAGCCACATCCGCTACCGCAAGCGGGCCGTGCAGCGGGCACAGTTCCTGCTGCTGAGCGACCGCTCGTCTCAGGGCAGCGTCACGGCCCTGCTGCGCCGCTACGCCGAGGACATCCGCACCCCGGACCAGCTCTTTGAGCCGGATGACGGCCCGGTGGCCGCCCATCTGCATCTGTACCCGGCGGCTGCCTTTGGCGAAAAGTTCCTGTACCCGCCGGCCGCGCCCCGCACGGCGGCCCCGCTGGCCCCGGTGCAGGCGGAAACGCTGGACCCGGACCAGCTGCGCAAAGAACAGCAATTGCTGCTGGACTACGCCCGGCTGGCTGTCACCGAGGAGAACGTGGCCCTGCTGGCACAGCAGGCACTGGCTGCCCGCCCGCAGGTGGAAGCATCCACCCTGGCGGAGGAATATCCGGGCGATTTTGCCCGCATCATCGGCCTGCATACCTATTCCCAGTCGCCGCACCGGAACTATGACATCCGGCTCACGGGCAACTGGGTGGAGCGCGGCGGCTTCCGGTTCGAGGACTTTGTCCTGACCCGCCGCAAGGAGGAAAACGATGGCAACGATTAACATGCTGGAAGAGACCGCAAACTACCTGCTCAACCACTGCTTCGTGCTGGGCAGCGTGGAGGATCAGCGGGCAAAATATCTCTATGTGCAGGATCATCTGCCCGAGGTGCGGGCGGTGTTCAAACCGCTGGGCTACGCTGTGCTGCTGTACCCGGCCCCGCTGCAGGCGGCGGCCCTGGTCAACGAGCACGAGGGCAGCCAGGCCCGGCTGCTGAAATACGAGAGTATCCTGCTGTTGGTGCTGCGGCTGCTCTACCTGCAAAAGCGGGAGAGCCTTGCCGCCAACGCCGATCAGGTGCTGGTGACCGTGGAAGAGGTGCAGACCGAGCTGCAGAAGATGAACCTGCCCCGCAGGCTGGACCAGCAGACGCTGGAACGGCTGATGCGCACCCTGCGCCGGTACAATCTGGCGCGACCGGTGGGCCGGCTCTCCGGGCTGGACAGCCGCATCGAGGTGTTCCCGACCGTGTTGCTGGCCCTGCCGGATGTCGACCTTGCCGACGCAGCGGCAGAGAGCGCCCGCACCCGCACCGAGCTTGGCCTGTACGAGCGCCCGGAGGGCGCAGACACCGAAGCAGGGGAGGCAGAAGCATGATCGAACTCAAACGTCTGAAACTCATCAACTGGCACAACTTTGAAAACGTCACCTTTGACTGTGCCCGCCTGACCTATATGATCGGCGTGAACGCCGTGGGTAAGACCACCATTCTGGATGCCATCCGCTACTGCCTGACCACCAACCGCAACTTCAATGCCCTGGGCAATAAGAAGAGCGGCCGCACCCTGCAGGGCTCGGTCCACGCGAAGCAGCGCGGGGAAAACGCTTACCGCCGCCCCGGCCATACCGTGGCCTACATCGGCGCGGAGTTCTACGACAGTCTCAAGCGCGCCCCCTTTGTCATCGCGGTGCGGGTGGAGTCGGAAGGCCCCATGCAGGAGCTGCACCCCGGCGACCAGACCTGGTACCTCTCCGAGGACGGCTGCACGCTGGAACAGCTGCCCTTCATCGACCCGCGTACCGGTGCCCCCAGCGCCAAGGAGGACTTCAAGCCCGCCGTCGGCCGACTCTCCTACACCCGCAGCCCCAGCGAAGCCCGTGACCGCATCTGCCGGGCGCTGGGCATCGGGCGGGCGTCCAGCCCGCTGGGCAAAAAGTTCAACGAAGTGTTCCAGATGGGCACCAGCATGGACGAGATCCCCAACTTCCGGGAGTTTCTGTACCAGTACATCCTGCCCCAGCCGGAGCTGGATCTGGAAGCGCTGCAGGGCGACCGGCTGGAGCTGGAGAACCTGCACGCTGTGCTGGCCGAAGCCCAGACCCGCGCCGATGCACTGGAAGAGATCGTGAACTATGGCCGCGAAGCCGCCGGAAAGCAGACCGAAGCCCTTGTGAACCGGGGCGCGGCCCTGCTGGCCCGTGCTGCTGCCGACGGCGGGGAACAGGACGTGTGGCAGGGCCATCTGGACGCCGGGCACCGCCAGCTGGAGGCCCTGAATGCCCGTTATGCCGAGGCCAAGAACGCGGAGGCGGAAGCCCGCCGCGCCTACCTTGCCGCCCACAGCGCAGCCGGTGCCAGCGGCGAGGGCCGGGCACTGGATGCCATGGAGGAAGAACTGTCCCGCCGCAAGACGGCGCAGGATGCCGCCGCCCGCAAAGCCGCGCAGGCCGAGGATGCCGCATCCAAGGCCGAAGCCCTGCTCACGGCCCTGCGCCGCAGCGGGTTTGCTTCCGGCTGGAAGCTGGAAAACCTCACCGCCGACACCCTGCCGCAGCTCACCGACTGGCTTGCCGCGCAGGAAAAACCGCTGGAAGAAGCCTACTTTGCGGCCCGGCAGAACACCGCCGCCCTGCGCAAAGAGCAGGCGGACAAGCGTGCCGAGCTGGACGCCGTGTCCGGCGGCAAGTGGGTGTACCCCCACGGCGATGCCGCCACCCGTGTGCGGGATGCCGTGAACGCGGAGTTGAAGAGCCGCGGCATGCAGCCGGACGCCAAGATCTTCTGTGAGCTGCTGGCCGTGGCGGACGAGAGCTGGCAGGACTGCGTGGAAGCCTGCCTGGGCGACCGCCGGTTCGACATCCTTGTGCCGCCCGCCCATTACGAGGCCGCCAAGAGCGCCTTTGTGGCCCTGAAGGACAAGGTGGGGCCCATCAGCCTGCTGGACACGCCGGGCATCCGCAAGGCCAACCGCCATGCCGAGACTGCCCCGGCGGATAGTCTGGCGGCACAGGTCACCAGCGAAAACCCGCTGGCGGCCCAGTACGCCGACACCATCCTGCGGCGCATCGTCTGCTGCGACACCCCTGAAACACTGGAACAGTACCCGGACAGCGCCACCCGCGACCTGCTGCGGCACCATCCCTTCCGGCTGGAGCGCCTGCGCACCCCGCAGCGTTATATCGGCCTGGAAGCCCGCCGCGCCCGCGCCGGGGCACTGGCCGAAGAGCTGGAAGCTCTGGCCGAGCGCACCCGCACCGCCGCCCAGACCGAGCAGAACCTGAAAACCGCCTACGACCAGTACCAGAACTTCCAGCGCGGCACCGCGCCGCAGCAGCTGGCCGGCCTGTGGGAGGCCCGCACCGCCGCCGAAAAAGCCCGGAATGCGGTGGCCGAACAGGAGGGCAAGCTGGCCGAATACCGCGAGAACCCCCTGCTGCAGGAGATGTACCGCGAGGAAGAAACGCGGGAAGCCGCCTGGGAAGCCGCCCGCACCGCTGTGGAGCAGGTGGGCGGCGACATCCGCGTGTGCGAAAAACAGATCGCTTCCTGCGAAGCCGAACAGAAAAAGGCCGGGGAGACGGCACAGCAGAGCGCCGACGCGGCCCGGAAGTTCTTTGCGGCCCATCCGCTGCTGGAGCCGCTGGCCCGCACCCGGATGCAGGCCCTTGCTCCAGCCGACAAGCCCGCAGCCGCCGCACAGGCCGCCGAAAAGGCACAGGCCCGGCTGGACGATGCCCTGACGGCCTACCTCACCGGCACGCTGGAACCCGCCCAGAAGGCCTACAACGAGCACTACGTCTGTGATTACCCGCTGGGTCTGGCGGGGCTGGACCAGTACCGTGCCCAGCACGAGAGCCTTGTGCGCATCGACCTGGAACGCTACGCCGCCCGTCTGGAGCAGGCCCAGCGCGACTGCAAGGACCGCTTCCGCAAGGACATCCTGTTCCGCATGAAGGACGACATCTTCAATGCCCGGCGGCAATTCCGGGAGCTGAACAAGGTGATGGAACAGCTGACCTACGGCGAAGAAGTCTACCGCTTTGAGCTGGAGCCCAGCCGGGACCCGCAGCTGGCTGCGTTCTATCAGGTCATCGTGGACAAGGGCAACCAGCAGATGACCGAGGGCGACTCGCTGGACAACCTTGCCGCCACCGCCGACCCCGCCTACGAGCGGCAGGTGGATGAGCTGATGGAAAAGATCATGGCGGATGTGGACGAGAACACCCGTGCCCGGCAGGAGGGCCACACCGGCACCACCACCCTGTCGGATTATGTGGACTACCGCACCTATCTGGATTACGACATCAAGGTGACCAACCGGGTCACCGGCCAGCAGGCGTACCTGTCCCGCGTCAGCCGCGACTCCTCCGGCGGCGAGAATCAGGCACCCTTCTATGTGGCCATCTGCGCATCCCTGCTGCAGATCTACCAGAAGAGCGAGAACAGCATCCGTCTGGTGCTGCTGGACGAGGCTTTCAGCAAGATGACCAGTGACCGCATCCGCCCCATGATGGAGCTGTTCCGCCGTCTGCAGCTGCAGGTGCTGCTCATCTCCACGGTAGAAAAGAGCACCGCCATCCAGCCCTACTGCGACATCACCTATTCCATCGTGCGCCATGGCGACGCCAACGCCATTGCGCCCTTTGTCAAATTACCGGAATAAGCAAAAAAGAAGCACGCAGATGCGTGCTTCTTTTTTGCTTTCTTATCGCAGCGGCAGAACGTCCTCGTCCTCGTTGATCTCCTCCAGGGTGCCGTCCGCAAAGTACCAGGCTTTGCCGTACAATGCTTCGTGCCCGTCGGAGCACATCAGGTAGGAGCCGTCCGGCAGGGCGAGGAAATGCCGTTTTCTGCTGTCGGCCAGGGCGATGTCCTCCACCTTCTGCCCGTCCAGGATGTGCTCCCGGATGAACTGGTAGTGGGGCAGGATGCGCGTTTTGGTCAGGCCGAGGCCGTTCAGCCAGCGGCAGTAGCCGGGGTCGGCGGCTTCGCCCGGCTCCTCCGGGGCGGCATACACCAGCCGGGCGGCGTTCATGCTGCCGGCGCTCACGCCCAGCACGATGCCGTGGTAATTGTGGAACAGCCCCGGCAGGCCCAGCTGGGCAAAAAAGTGGTTCTGGGTGGGCACATGGCCGCCGCACAGCATCACAAAGCCGCTGCGGGGCAGCAGGGTGCCGATCTCTTCCTGATTGCGGGCATCGCAGGGCACAAGTTCGGTCAGGGGCAGGTAGGCGTCCGCAAAGCTCTGCAGAAATACCCGGCACATCTCGTCGTTCTGGGCGTAAGCGTGGGGGTCTGCCGCGATGGCAAGGCCCCGCACCGGGTGGTCCGGCCACACGGCCCGCAGGTTTTCCAGAAAATGATTGCGTCTGTCCAGTACCGGCACCGCCGGGCCGGGCTCAAAGGGGCAGCCGCTGGGGCTGCTGGTCAGAAATAACGTCATAGTTCTTCCTCACAAAACGGTGAATAAAAGCTATGCCCATTCTAGCACGATTCTCGCCCCGGCGGCAGAGCCAGAATCACCAAAAAAATCCCCTGCTTTTCGCCGTTTCGCAAAAAGCAGGGGAGAAGGTTACGCCTTGCGGTAATGGAATACCTTGTCTTTGGTGACGAACATGGCCGCGCTCACGGCCAGGGCAGCCAGCTCGGCGGCGGTCACGGCCAGCCAGATGCCGTCAATGCCCAGAATGGCGGGCAGGATGAGCACCGCCGCGATCTGGAACACCAGCGTGCGCAGGAAGGAGATCAGCGCACTGGTCACGCCGTCGCCCAGCGCGGTGAAGAAGGAGGAGGCATACACGTTGAAGCCCATGATGACAAAGCTCAGGGCGTACAGCCGGAAGGCCCGGCTGGTCAGGGCCAGCAGCTCCGGGTCGTAGCCCACGAAGAACCGTGCCACATAGGGGATGATGACCATGGATGCGGCGGTCAGGGTGACGGCCACCACCGCAATGAGCCGCAGGCTCTTTTCATACAGGTTGTGCACCTCGGCACGGTTGCCTGCACCGTAGTGGAAGCTGACGATGGGCGCACTGCCGAAGGCGTAGCCCACATACACGGCAATGAACAGGAAGCAGGCGTACATGATGACGCCGTAGGCGGCCACGCCGTTTTCCCCGACAAGGCGCAGCAGCTGGTAGTTGTACAGGATGTTCACCAGCGACATGGACAGGTTGGTCATCAGCTCGGAGGAGCCATTGATGCAGGCGTCCAGCAGCACCTTGCTGTACAGCTGCGTTTTGCGCAGGTGCAGGCGGCTGGTATTCTTGTGGTCGAGGAAGTAGAAGATCGGCAGCAGGCCGCCCACGATCTGGCTGAGGAAGGTGGCAATGGCGGCACCCTCTACGCCCCAGCCCCAGAC
>CDYQ01029104.1_pt1 | contig 10823 bp, 10 predicted proteins | sample 557451 | NCBI WGS metagenome assembly CDYQ01 (sample SAMEA3182059, study PRJEB8094) | gut metagenome | biome: human; feature: gut; material: Stool; isolation source: human stools | place: Canada | collected 2012-11-26
AAGATTTTATTTTCATATTGAATTCTAGTTTCTAACAAAGATTAGAATTCTCCCTCCTTTCATCATAATGGTATATAATTCCATTGTGAGTATTATTTTTCTCCCCTGTGATCTTAAAGATTGCAGGGGCTTTTAAAATGTCTCTAATCAAATTCAATTATTCCAATTTATTTCAACTGTCAATAATTCCAATCTCCAATTTATTTCCAATTCCAATCTCCAATGAATTCAAATCTCCAATGTAATTCCACTTGACACATCACATAAAAATGAGATAAATTATTAATAAAAGGTTTGAATAAACTAACATGTGTTAGAGTTACACATCCTAAAATAGTCTCATACAACCGTCAATATTTAAAAGTATGAAATTATTAAATAAGTGGTGGGATATAATTCTGACAGATTATTAAATTATTTAAATAAAGGATGGATAAATAATATGATAAAAAAACGTCTGGTACAGATAGTACCTGATAGCAAAAAATACATAGCGGGTAATGTGTTGTTTCAATGGATAGCTCTTATATCGAACATAGTTTTTATGACTATGATAACGTCTTTTATAGCAACACTTGCAGTAACAAAGGATACAGGGGATTTAAAACAAAGAATATTACAGCTTGCGGCAGTTTCGGCTGTATGTTTTTTGATTCGTTTCATATGCAATATATTTTCAGCAAGAATGAGTTATAAATCATCTAAGACGGTAAAGAAAACATTAAGGAATCTTATATATGAAAAGCTGTTAAGATTGGGGGCTTCATATAATGAAAAGATAAAGACATCAGAGCTTGTGCAGATAACGGTAGAAGGTGTAGACCAGCTTGAAACATACTTTGGTGCATATCTTCCGCAGTTTTTTTATGCAATGCTGGCACCACTGACACTTTTTGTATATGTATGCACTATAAATGTTACATCAGCAGTTATTCTTCTTATATGCGTACCTTTGATACCCATATCTATAGCAGCAGTCCAGACATGGGCAAAAAAGCTGCTATCTAAGTATTGGGATCAGTATACAGCACTTGGTGATACATTTTTAGAGAATCTGCAGGGACTTACAACTCTTAAGATATACCAGGCGGATGAATATAAGAACAGTCAGATGAATGAAGAGTCGGAAAAGTTTAGGAAAATCACAATGAAGGTGCTGACAATGCAGCTGAATTCTATTTCTATTATGGATTTCGTTGCATATGGAGGTGCTGTACTTGGACTTATTGTATCCGTACTTCAGTTTAGAAGTGGACATATAGATATGGCAGGCTGTCTGCTTATTATTCTTTTATCAGCAGACTTTTTTATACCTATGAGACAGCTCGGGTCATTTTTTCATATAGCTATGAATGGAATGGCTGCAAGTGATAAGATATTTCATTTTCTTGATATGAAAGAAAGTGAGAAGGGGAATAAGGAGTTTCCGGACAATCATAATATAAGCTTTAGAAATGTGCAGTTTGCGTATGAAACACAAAGACCAATATTAAAAAATATTAATGTTGAATGTCCGATGGGAAGCTTTACTGCAATAGTAGGAGAGAGTGGATGCGGTAAGTCTACATTTGCTGGTATTCTTACAAAAAAGAATGAAAATTTTGGAGGAAGCATAACTATAGGTGGAGTAAGGCTTTCAGATATAAGCGAAAAATCATTAATGGAAAATGTTACGTACATAAGTCACCAGAGTTATATGTTTAAAGGAACTATAAGAGATAATCTGCGCATGTCAGATCCTGATGCTGCAGATGATAAAATGTGGGAAGTCTTAAGACATGTAAAGCTTGATGGTTATATAAAAGAGCAGGGTGGCCTTGATATGAAGCTTAATGAGCAGGCATCTAACCTGTCGGGTGGACAGAGACAGAGACTGGCACTTGCAAGGGCACTTATGCGTGATAACAGTGTATATATATTTGATGAGGCGACATCTAATATAGATGTTGAGAGCGAGGATGATATTATGGCAGAGGTTCATAATCTTGCCAGAACAAAAACGGTTATTCTTATATCACATCGTCTTGTTAATGTTGTTAAAGCTGACAATATATATGTGTTTAGCGATGGATATGTAGCTGAATGTGGAAAACATGAAGCACTTCTTGAAAAAAATGGTATATATGCCAGCTTGTGGAATACACAGTGTGAAATGGAAAATATATAAAACGCGTATAGAAATGAGGATTAGTATGAATAATGAGATAAAGAGACGTAGTGGATTAACTGTTATGTTAAGACTTATAGGACTTGTTAAGCCACTTACAGGATATATGATTATAGCTATATTTATGGGTCTTGCAGGTCATCTGTGTGCCTCCTTTATAACGATATTTGGAGGATATGCAATACTTGATGCTTCTGGTTATGATACAGGTTTATCACTTAATGTTATATTTATAAGTGTTATTGTTTTTGCACTTGTAAGGGCTGGATTTCGATATGCAGAACAGTCATGCAATCATTTTATAGCATTCAGATTGTTAGCTATTATAAGAGATAAGGTGTTTAAAGCGTTAAGAAACTTGTGTCCTGCAAAGCTTGAGGGCAGGGACAGGGGAAATCTCATATCGGTTATAACATCAGATATAGAGCTTCTTGAGGTGTTTTATGCACATACAATATCACCAATAGCAATTGCTGTTTTGTATACAGTTATAATGTGTGTGTATATAGGTTCATTTCACTGGATATTAGCAGTAGTTGCTCTTGTTGCTTATATTGTGACAGGTGTAGTTATACCGCTTTTGGCATCAAAGGCTGGTGGCGATGATGGCATGGTTTATCGTACAAAGTCAGGTGAGCTTAGCAGCTTTGTGCTGGATAGCTTAAGAGGCGTGCAGCAGATAATACAGTATGGTTTTGGAAATAAAAGGCTTAATGCCATGAATATGCAGACTGATGAACTTTCAGAGTATTCCAGACGTATGAAAGATAAGGCTGGTATTAATACAGCAGTTACTAATGTATGTATACTTGTGTTTGATATCATAATGTTATTTACAGGGGCTTTTCTTTATGCTTGTGGAAGTATAGGCTTTGATGGAGTACTTCTTACATCGATAGCTCTATTTTCATCGTTTGGACCAGCTGTTGCATTGGCATCACTTGGCAGCACATTGCAAAGCACATTTGCAGCAGGAAACAGAGTGTTAAATATACTTGATGAAAATCCGGTTGTTGATGAGGTTTCTGGAGAGGAAAATGCTGTTTTTGATGGGATAAGTTCAGAAAATGTTACATTTTCATATGGTGATGAAAAGATACTGGATGATTTTTCTATAAATATATTAAAAGGTGAAGTTACAGGAATAGTTGGAAAGAGTGGTAGTGGAAAGTCAACGCTTCTTAAACTTTTTATGAGATTCTGGGATACAGATAGTGGAACAATAAGTATAGGAAAGCGTGATATAAGGACTGTTAATACTAATGATCTTAGAAACATGGAAAGCTATATGACACAGGATACTCATCTTTTCTGTGACAGTATCAGAAATAATATAAGAATAGCAAGGCTTGATGCGACTGATGAGGATATAGAAAATGCCTGCAAAAAGGCATCAATACACAATTTTATAATGACACTTTCTAAAGGATATGACACTCCTGTTGGTGAGCTTGGTGATACACTTTCTGGTGGTGAAAAACAAAGAATAGGTCTTGCAAGAGTGTTTTTGCATGATTCAGACCTGGTGCTTTTAGATGAACCAACAAGCAACCTCGACAGCCTGAATGAAGCGGTTATACTTAAGTCAATAGCTAAGGAAAGAAATGATAAGACGGTTGTGCTTGTATCGCATAGACAGTCTACGATGAGAATAGCTGACAGGACATATTCGGTTGAGCGCGGAAGAGTAAGTTAGATGATATGATATAAAGCCAGAGTTAAAGCTCTGGCTTTGCTGATATAGAGTGAAAGAGGTATGTAAGATGAAAAGAAAAAATACAGATATTAACAGAAAACGTGAACAGGAAAAAGAGATGGTCACGCAGATGATACAACTGTATTGCCGTGGTAATCATCATACAGGAAGCCTTATGTGCAGTGAGTGTCAGAAACTGGCAGAATATGCCAGTATGAGAAGCGATAAATGTCCATTTATGGAAACAAAGACATTTTGTTCTAATTGTAAGGTGCATTGCTATAAGCCTGATATGAGGGATAAGATTAAAGCGGTTATGCGATATTCAGGTCCAAGGATGATATTACATCATCCTGTAGCAGCAGTAAGACACCTGATATTGACGAAAAGAGAAAAAAGACAGCTGGATAAGAAGTGATGCTGGATGTATCAAGGTGATAGTGCGATAAAATACAAACATATAATAATGCTATGTTTATTAATATGTGCTTGTAAATGTTATAAAAATGTGTTTTACTTATAAAGATAAGAATAAATTTGAAAATATACGATATCATAGAAAGGTATGGTTAGCATATGAGAGTTGGACTGGGTTATGATGTTCACAAATTAGTTGAAAATAGAAAACTTATCCTTGGCGGCGTGGAGATACCATATGAGAAGGGACTTCTTGGACATTCAGATGCTGATGTACTTCTTCATGCTATCATGGATGCACTCCTTGGTGCAGCAGCACTTGGAGATATAGGAAAGCATTTCCCGGATTCTGATGACAGATACAAGGGAATATCAAGCATGAAGCTTTTAGAGCATGTTGGTGCGCTTCTTGATGAGAATAATTATATTATAGAGAATATAGATGCAACTATTATTGCACAGAGACCTAAGATGCGTCCGTATATAGACACTATGCGTGAGAATATAGCAAAGACGCTTAAGCTTGATATTAACCAGGTGAATATCAAAGCAACAACAGAAGAAGGACTTGGATTCACAGGAACAGGAGAAGGTATATCATCACAGGCTATATGCAGTCTTGTTTCAGTGTCTAATTATATATATGGTGATTCTGATATGACAAACTGTTGCAGCGGCTGTAACGGATGTGCTGCAAAAAGAGAAGTATAAAGAACATAAATATACAACAGCATATCTGAGATAAAATACTACTTTTGTTATGTGTGGTGCAGGGAAGACTATGCTTAAAAGTTATATTACGTAAGAATATGAGGAATATTATTTTTAGACCTTTTAGCACTCACATCATATAATGAATTAAGACCATATGAATAGTTAGGAAGTTATCAGATATGAAATATTTAGATTTTATAAAGCAGGAAATGGCTGTGATTATGGATAGGGATCCAGCTATCAAGACTAAGATGGAGGTGTTTCTTTATCCTAGTTTCTGGGCGTTGTTAAAGTATAGAAAAGCTCATAAATTATATGAGAAAGGCCATTTTTACAGAGCCAGGAGATTATCACAAAAGACTGCAAGAAAGACGGGTATAGAGATTCATCCAGGTGCTACAATAGGTGAAGGATTGTTTATTGATCATGGACACGGTGTTGTTATTGGTGAGACCACAATTATCGGGGATAATGTAACACTTTACCAGGGAGTAACTCTTGGTGGAACTGGTAAAGAGCAGGGCAAGAGACACCCGACACTTGGAAGCAATATTATGATAGGTGCAGGTGCAAAGGTACTTGGTTCTGTTACTATAGGTGACAACTGTAAGATAGGTGCAGGTTCAGTTGTTGTAAAGGATGTTCCAGCGAATTCTACAGTAGTTGGTGTTCCAGGCAGAATTGTTATAAGGGATAATGTAAGGGTTGAAACTGATCTTGATCAGATACACCTCCCAGATCCGGTTATGAACGAGATAGAAAAGCTTAGGGAACAGAATCAGAAGTTAAAGAAGCGGCTTGCCAAGCTTGAGAATTCGGTTAATGAATCAAGAAGAGATGAAGATGACGAGTAACATATAGGCAAGGATATATGTTATGCGTAGAAATGAGGATGTTATGAAGATATATAATACACTTTCAAGACGTAAGGAAGAGTTTAAGCCTTTAGAAGAAGGAAAAGTTAAAATGTATGTATGCGGTCCTACTGTATACAATCTTATCCATATAGGAAATGCAAGACCTATGATAGTGTTTGATACAGTAAGAAGATATCTGGAGTATAAAGGATATGATGTAAACTATGTATCAAACTTTACTGATGTAGATGACAAGATTATTAAAAGAGCTATAGAAGAGGGCGTTACAGCAGAAGAAATATCTAAAAGATATATAGAAGAATGCAAGAAGGATATGGCAGGCATGAATATAAAGCCGGCTACAACCCATCCACTTGCCACTAAAGAAATAGATGGAATGATAAGCATGATCCAAACACTTGTCGATAAAGGTTATGCATACGAAAAAAATGGAACTGTATATTACAGAACAAGAAAGTTTGAAGGTTATGGAAAGCTTTCTAAGAAGAATATAGATGATCTTGAAGCAGGACATAGAGATGATGCACATAAGCTTAAGGTTTCAGGTGAGGATGAGAAGGAAGATCCACTAGATTTCGTGTTATGGAAGCCTAAGAAGGACGGAGAGCCATACTGGGAATCACCATGGAGCGAGGGACGTCCAGGATGGCATATAGAATGTTCTGTTATGGCAAAGAAGTATCTTGCAGATGAGATAGATATACATGCAGGAGGAGAGGATCTTATATTCCCACACCATGAGAATGAAATAGCACAGTCAGAAGCTGCGAATGGTGTTCCTTTTGCAAAGTACTGGATGCATAATGCATTTCTTAATATAGATAACAAAAAGATGTCAAAGTCACTTGGAAACTTCTTTACAGTAAGAGATATAGCAAAAGAATATGACCTTCAGGTGTTAAGATTCTTCATGCTTTCTGCACATTACAGAAATCCGATTAATTTCAGCCATGAGCTTATGGAATCAGCGAAGAACAGTCTTGACAGAATAGTGACATCAGTTATGAATCTTACACATCTTGAAAAGACAGCTGCTGATTTACCTATGACAGATGAAGAACAGAAGGTGCTTGATTTAACAAAGGATATTTATAAGAAGTTTGAAGCAGCCATGGATGATGATTTTAATACAGCGGATGCTATATCAGCAGTATTTGAACTTGTAAAGCTGGCTAATTCCAACTCATCAGAGACTGATACAAAGGCTTATATTACAGCACTTAAGGAAAGCATAGTAAAGCTTGCAGACATACTTGGCCTTAATGTTGTTAAGGAGGAAGAACTTCTTGATGAAGATGTGGAAGCACTTATTAATGAAAGACAGCAGGCAAGAAAAGACAGAAACTTTGCAAGAGCTGATGAGATAAGAGATGAGCTTACTGCTAAGGGAATTGTTCTTGAAGATACAAGAGAAGGTGTCAGATGGAAGAGAGCATAATAAAAAGTGATAGTCATATAGAAGGTATAAGTAAGGACAATCTTACATATGATATATGGAAGAGTCTGGGACTTAAAGAGGTGAGTCCCAGACAGCTTTCTCCACTTGTGCTTGCTTATATAGGTGACAGCATATTTGACCTTGTGGTAAAAACTATGATAGTTACAAAGGGCAACACACAGGTTAATAAGATGAACAGAATGGCAAGCAGTATAGTAAAGGCCGAGTCACAGTCTAAGATGATAGGATATATTGAGGATAAGCTGTCAGAGGAAGAGGAAGGCGTGTATAAAAGAGGCCGCAATGCCAAGTCATATACATCTGCTAAAAATGCTTCAATAAGTGACTATAGACGTGCAACAGGTTTTGAAGCACTTATGGGATATCTGTACATGTCAGGAAGATATGAACGTATGTGTGAGCTTATAAAAGATGCACTGGATTATCTTGAGAGCGAAAAAAGCGATAAGTGATATCTGATTATGTGTAACGAATCTGTACAGCAGAAATAGGAGTTTAAGATAATGCGATATAAGGAATTAACATTTGAAGGACGTAATGCGGTTCTTGAGGCATTTCGTTCAGGAAAGACAATAGATAAGCTATATATACTTGATGGGTGTCAGGATGGACCAGTTAAGAGCATAGTCAGGGAAGCAAAGAAGACATCCACAATCATCAGCTATGTAGAGAAGGAAAGACTTGACAGGCTTGCTAATACAGGACATCATCAGGGAGTGGTTGCTATAGGTGCAGCTTACGAATATGCTGATGTTGAGGATATACTTGAGGCTGCCAGAAGCAAGGGAGAAGATCCGTTTATATTTATACTTGATGAGATAGAAGATCCTCATAATCTTGGTGCTATCATAAGAACAGCTAATCTGGCTGGTGCGCATGGTGTTATTATACCTAAAAGAAGAGCTGTAGGGCTTACAGCTACAGTTGCCAAGACATCTGCAGGAGCTATAAACTATACACCAGTAGCTAAGGTAACTAACATAGCAGCTACTATAGAGTTACTTAAGAAAGAGGGACTATGGTTTGTATGTGCCGATATGGGTGGAGAGACTATGTATAACCTTAATCTTAAAGGACCTATTGGACTTGTTATAGGTAACGAAGGAAATGGCGTGAGCAGACTGGTAAAGGAAAAGTGTGATTTTGTTGCATCTATTCCTATGAAAGGTGATATAGATTCACTTAATGCATCAGTGGCAGCAGGTGTTATGGCGTTTGAAATAGTAAGGCAGAGAAGCATGTAGATAACAGCTAAAAAGAATGAGGTGTTTGTGTCTATGGAACATTATGAGTTATACAGCGATGAAGAGCTTGTAAGCATGTATCGTAATGGCGATGAGAGAGCCGTAGATGCGATTATGGAAAGATATAAGAATCTTGTAAGAAAAAAAGCACATGCTATGTATATAGTTGGTGGAGAAAAAGATGATCTTATACAGGAAGGTATGATTGGGTTATATAAGGCGGTGACCACATACGATAAAGATAAGGAAGCCTCGTTTATGACATTTGCATCACTATGTATCAATGGACAGATAATGAATGCAGTTAAAGCTTCAAACACCAAGAAGAATGCACCTTTAAATGGCTATATTTCACTTGATGAGCCAGTAAACAGTGCTGATGATAATGCTGACATGAAGCTTGTGGACACATTGGCTGGCATATACGAACAGAATCCGGAGCTGCTGTATATAGACAGGGAATATACGGGGAATCTTGAACAAAGGGTTTTTGAAACATTAAGCCCATTGGAAAAGAAGGTCATAAAACTGCTTATGGGTGGAAAAGACTACGTAAAAATAGCGCAAGAACTAAATCGTCCCCCCAAATCTATCGATAATGCCATACAACGTGCCAGAACTAAGATAGGAAAGGCAATAAGTCAAAATAATACTTGATAAATTTATGCAAAAATGATATAAATAGAATTGCTGTTATATAAAACAGCAATTATGCTATTGTAGCTCAGTGGTAGAGCACTTCATTGGTAATGAAGAGGTCGGGGGTCCAATTCCCCTCAATAGCTTGCGTGAGTAACGATGAGAATAAGAAAAAAGGACCACCAGCAAAATGTGCTTGCACAATTTTGCTGGTGGTCCTTTTTTCTTATTCGAGGAGAACCGCGACATCCGAATCAGATAACTGATTCGGATGCATCGTTACTCGCGCAACCTATTCAATCACAACCGCCTGATAATAATATCTCTTATAATAATCTTCAAACTTATCCATATCCCTTTCTACAATTCCATAAGTAGGATCGGCAAGAGTGACAGTCCTTTTAACAATATCGTATCCTGCCAGTGCGACACAATGTTCATTTCTTGGCCAGGTAAATACAGTTCCATCATCAAGAACAACTTCGTTATATTTGATTTCAGTAACATTATAATCAAAGCATGTCCACACAATAACGGGATGGCCCATAGCCAGCTGTACATATAGCATTTCTGGTGGCTGATAACTCATTATATAAGCTGAATGTCTGATATCATTTGCTTTGAAAAATGCATTTGCAGCATTTGCAATGGCAGGTGCAAAGCAGCCGCTTCCAGAAGATTTCCATGGAGAACCCCAGAAGTATTCAACAAAGCAGCCTTTAGTTGCTATATCCTTCATATCAAGATAATTCCTTGCAAGCTCTTCTTTGTCTATGTTATAGCCAAGATAGTGTAAAACCTCAGCAAGTGCTGTTATTTCACAGCCTGTAGGAAGCTGTGGGTATTGGCTTATGTAAGGAATATCAAGGCTGAAACTATCAGGATAGTCAGTGTTATCAAGGCTGCTTATGGAATATTCATTCACGGCTGATTTTATATAGTCCGGTTCAATAGATGAGGTTTCTATAATGTTATCAACAGACATTGATAGAGAACTATCTTGTTTATGGTTATTGTGATTATTAAAAAAATAATAAATAAATAATGCAATAAGTATTATTAATGATAGAAAAAACACTGTAAGTGGTGCTCTGCTATTGTGCTTTTTAGTGTTCATTATTGTATACCATCCTTTAATTTCTTAAAATGTGCAATTCACGCGCAGTTTTAATAGCCTGTCTTCACACATATCCATATATCGTTTGGCATAATCAAGAAGTGTAAACATCGGCTTTATACATGCAATTTCTGAAAGTAGAAACGACTTTTTATACTTTTGACACTTACATCATTATATAAAAATAACCATAATAACTCAAGATAAGTTCTTTAGATAGTTAATTTAGTCAGCCAGCACAATGGTTATGTAAACTGGATTGAGGAAACTTGTTATAACGGCAGTATAGTAAAAGGGCGTTTGAAGGCAAAATATTATTATTTGCAAAGTTATTTCATAAACCCATTGCTTGAAACTGCTTACTTGTGTTATTATAACAGTTGTGGTTTTATGTATATTCATAAAGCGGCTAAAGTTATATGCTATATTTAAGTATTAGCAGAATGGAGGAAACTATGGTAAAAGCTATTGTTGGCTGTCTCTTATACACAT